>Ga0316608_1000705_pt1 | contig 14529 bp, 11 predicted proteins | sample MIS2016152B_MG_FD_207673 | JGI IMG/M metagenome (GOLD analysis project Ga0316608, IMG submission 207673) | Microbial mat bacterial communities from Middle Island sinkhole, Lake Huron, Michigan, United States - MIS.2016.152B | ecosystem: Environmental > Aquatic > Freshwater > Lake > Sediment...
AATGATGATACTTCGAATTATTTTTAGTAGTTCAGATGCTTCTGAATGAATAGAAATAAACTCTTCTTCATTCAAATATTCTGATTCTTTTAATAATTCCAACCAATACATTGTTTCGTCACATTCTTTTTGTGCATTTGCAAATTTATGAATAAAATAAAATTATTTGAAATTATTATTCTTTTTTGTTGTAATGATGATACTTCGAATTATTTTTAGTAATTCAGATGCTTCTGAATGAATAGAAATAAACTCTTCTTCATTCAAATATTCTGATTCTTTTAATAATTCCAACCAATACATTGTTTCGTCACATTCTTTTTGTGCAATAGCTAATTTATGAACAAAATCGGGTTTACTTTCTGCATTTTGGCCTTCACGAACATTGGCGCCAATAGAAGTACCACTGCGCAATAGTTGTTTCGATAAAACAAATTCTTTTTTTGTGTTACATAGGTATTTATATAAATTTACAATTCTAACTGCAAATCTAAAGGACTTATTCTTAATATTATTCTCTTTCATTTTCAATAATTTAAAACTCATAACCCAAAACTCATAACTCATAACTCATAACCCATAACCCATAACTCATAACTCATAACCCACAACTCATAACCCATAACCCATAACTCATAACCCATAACTCATAATTCATAATTCATAACTTATAACTAATAACTAATAACTCATAACTCATAACTCATAACTCATAACTATTTAAACCGTTTTCAATTTACAAATATCGTCCAATTGCATTTTTATTTCATCGTTACCATTAAAAGAGCGGTCGAGACTAATGAAAGTGTCTTTGCTTTGGATTTTTAAATTACTTATTGTTTCAGATTTAATTAAATCGTCCAAACAAATAAACAGATTGTAAGGAATTTCGGAACATTGAATTTTGAAAACTGTATTTGTTTTGAGTTCTTCAATTTTAGAAACTTTTGCATGAAGTGGAAAACCTTCAACCAAAATAAATTCAGTAATTAAATCTTCTGTTGTGCTGTTTTTGTGAATTGGCTCATTGGCTTGGTTTTCGAGAGCTGAAAAAAGAGTATTTGCTCTTTCAGTTACTGGCTTTACGTCTTGCCACTCACGAATATTTGAGCGGTCAAGGCGATAAACTTTAAATCCTAAATCAAATGTATTTTGGTTAAAATTTAATTTGGAATTATTTTCACCTATTAGTTGTTTTATAGCTCTTTTAATTCTTTCTTTTGATAATTCTGATATTGATTTATAATTGAGTTTAAAAGCTTCGGATTTTTCATTTACAAATTCAGGAAGTTGAATAGCAATATATTTACGAGTACCTAAATCATTTAAATTTTGCAAATAAGTAGCATGTCCAATTGTGCCGGAACCAGCAAAAAAATCCATAATAAAATAATCATTTCTATTATTAATAAATAAATCCATAATACGTTGATATAATTCAACTGGCTTTGGGGTATCAAATACTGCGTTGCCGTCAAACAATTCTTTAATCATTGCATTTGCTGTTCTCGTAGTACCAAAATTATCTCCAATCCATACATTTTCGGGCATTCGACCGTCTTGATTGTTTAAATATATTTTACGAATTATTTTAGTTTCATCTTTATTAAAGATTATCTCACCTGTTTGAATTTTACTAATTACTTCATCTTTTGACCAACGCCAGCCTTTTTCTGGTGGTGCAATAGTTTTACCAGAAGGTGTTGTAATATCATAACAAAGTGTTTTTCTATAATTAGGGCTTCTAACATCGCCACTACGCCAAGGACCATTGGGGTCGTTATCAGGGTTTGAATAATTTTTATTATCTTCATCAGAACGAGGGGTTCTGAAATTGTCTAATAAATCCGTTTTACGATAAACCAATATTGAATTATGATGACGAGAAAAATATTTTTCATCATTTTTACTTTGTTGGGTATGCTTCCAAATTATTTTTGCTAAAAAATGTTCTTCTCCAAAAATTTCGTTAAGAATTTCATTTAAGTTTGAAACTTCATTATCATCAATAAAAACAAAAATAACTCCGTCGTCAGTTAAAAGGTCTTTTGCAACTCTCAAACGAGGATACATAAAATTGAGCCAATTGGAATGAAAACGCCCTTGTGATTTAGGATTTGAAGTTAAAAGACCTTCTTCCGATTTTTGACCGGATTTTCTTAAATAATCTTCTAATGGTTCTGAAAAATCGTCTTTGTAAATAAAGTCGTTTCCTGTGTTGTATGGTGGGTCAATACATATAATTTTAATTTTACCCCTATAAGATTTACGAAGTATTTTTAATACTTCGAGATTTTCGCCTTCGATAAAAATGTTTTCGGTTGTATCTTCGTTAATACCTTCACCAATACAGGGTTTTAAAGTTCCTTTGGGTGGCAAAGCCGCAAGGCGGCGAGCCTGACGTTTACCAGGCCAGTTTAATCCGAAATGTTCCGGTGCGTCTTCGTCAAGTGCTTTTTAACCTATCAAATCTCTGAGAATGTCAAAATTTATTTGACCGTCTTCAAACGCTTCGGGCGTTTCCTGTTTCAACTGCGACAAAATATCTTCGACTTTTTGTTTTAGTTCTTCGGTGAAGGTGTATGTGGGTTTGAACTTCATTTTAATTAGGGATTATGAGTTATGAGTTATGAGTTATGAGTTATGAGTTATAAATTATGAGTTATGAGTTATAAGTTATAAATTATGAGTTATAAATTATGAGTTATGAGTTATGAGTTTATTTAATTCTTCGGCGGTAGGCAATTTACCTTGATAAAAATCGGGCAATTTTTTTGTTAGTTGATATTGTGCCACTCCAATAGGTTTCGATGATGTTCGCAAGGCATATTCCACTTCCAAATGATTTTTTTCGGTACATAAAAGAATGCCAATTGAAGGATTGTCGTCTGTTTGTTTTAAATTTTCATCTATCAGTTGTAAATAGAAATCAAGTTTTCCTACAAATTCCGGTTCAAATTCAACAGCCTTTAATTCAATAGCAACAAGACATTTAAGAATACGATGATAGAAAAGTAAATCGACAAAATATTCTTTTTCGCCCAATTCTAAACGATACTGATTTCCAATAAAACAAAAACCATAACCTAATTCCAATAAAAACTTTTTGACGTTCTCAATCAAAAGGTTTTCCAATTTTCTTTCATGCACCGGTTTTGCAATTCCTAAAAAATCGAGCGTGTAAACACTTTTTAGAGCTTCAGAAGCTTGTTCGTGCAAATATTCAGGTAAAGCAAGTTCAAAATTATGTTGTTTAGGATTTTGCAGATAAAGAGAATAAGCATCGGCTTTTATTTGGTTTAAAAGTACATTACGGCTCCAACCATTGTGTGCCGTAGCACTCAAATAATATGCTCTGGCTTTTAAATCTTTTATTTTTTCAATAATCAAAATATTGTGCATCCATGGAATATTCATTGACAATTTAAATAATTCTTCGTTGTCTTGATATTCCAAAAAATATTTTCGCATATTCCACAAATTATTCGGCGAATATCCTTCCCTTCCATTCATTAACTCTGTTAAATCTTTCGAAAGACGGTTAACAATTGATTTTCCCCAGCTATTAATTGTTTGTTGGTTGTTAATTATTTTGCCTATATTGAAATAATGAATATTTTGATGATTGTTTAGTGCATTGGCAACATTGATTTGCGCGCGAGTAATCTCTTCACAAACTTCGGCAAAAAAAGTTTGATATGCTTTTGAATTTATATCTAATTTACTCATATTTTGTATTTTAAAATTATCCAGCAACTGCTGGATAATTTAATTTCAATAATTATTTTCTTTAAAACTCCATCAACTGCTGGAGTTTTGTGTTTTATTCATTTTTTTAATAATTTTTCTTGATCGATTATAATTCATAACTAATAATAATTATGAGTTATGAATTTTTGTTTTATTTTTCAATTAGTTTGTCTTCGCAATTCTCTGATTGTCCAATTTTCTGTAATTGCTTGTTTTTCATAAAATTCTCTTGAAAGGTTATCGTCTAACGAAACTAATTCAATATAATGCGACCATGTTAATTTGCCAGACAGCGTCTGGCAAATCGGGTAATAAAAATACAATAATCTCATATATTGTATATTACTCCGACTAAAACCCTTACCGTATTGAAAAGACAAATCCTCGGATAAATCAATTAAAAGTTGTTTTCCATATTCAGCTTTAAGTTTTCCGCCTTGTTCAAATTCAACTATATCTTTACCTATTTGCCAATAAGCATAAAGCATTTCAGTATTTACGGCTAAAATTATCTTATTTTTAGCGGATTGGTAGGTATTTCCAATCTTCTCAATGAGTTGCTGATATTCAATATTTTTATCTAATTCATAATTCATAACCCATAATTCATAATTCATAACTCATAACTCATAATTCATAACCCATAACTCATAACTCATAAATAATCTGAAACATCAAAGGCATCTGGCTTTTCCAACCAACCTTCGTTATTGCGAACTGCGTTTTCAGCTTCTGTACCTAAATCGTTAATGTATTCTTTAAAATGTGAACCTGCACCTTTTGAACTTAAAGCATACTGGCGGTAAGAAGTACATGAAAAACGAGCGTCGCAATTTCGACAAATACGGGTTGCAAATCTGGCTCTTGTACCTTCCACTTTTTCTTTTAGCTTTTCAACTGATGCTGGGGCAAATTCACCTTCTTCAATTTTATCGACTGTTTCGGCAAATGCTTTAATTGTTTGTTGAACATTTTCCTGAGAAAAAGGAATTGGAATAAGCGGTTGCCACTTAGCTAATTCATATTTCAATTTAGCTTCATCAGCCAACTCCAAAGCGTCTTTAATATTATCGGGCAATTGAGTTGCAATAATAGCCGTTTCGTTTAATTGTTCACCCCTAAGGTTCTGCCAAATGTAGGCATAAATATTTAACTGATTTTCGTACTGTGTAATATTTGATTTAACAGTGTCGGCGTTGTGTGTTTTAATATCGTACATTGTAGTTTTTGAAAGTTCCCTTACAATGTCCACAACTCCTTCGATAGAAAATTTATTTCCGTTTGGTGTAACCTGCTCCGGCAAAGTAAGTTTTACTTCGGTGTCGGTAACTGTTTCGGCTAAATCATGTAATCGGCGGTAATACATTTTTACTTGCTGCAAAGCAAGTTTCTTTGCTTCGGGTGCTAAATTATGACCGCCTTCTAAACGAAGTAATTCATAATTACGATTGAATTCATTTACAATAAATTCTTCAATTCCTTTTGGATTAATCTTTTTACTGCTCATTTTTCAATGCAATTAAGTGGTTATGCAAATCATCAATAGTTTTATGTACCAATGAACCAAAGAACATTGTTTGAGAACGTGAAGGAACAAAACCATAACGACGAAAAATCATGTATTCACGCGGACATTGATTGTAAAGTATATAATCAGCAGTATAAGAAAACGGTTTTGAAAGTTTATCTTCTGAATGTTTAGTCGCTTCGGGCATAGTTTCAATATCAAAATCTGCAACCGTTGGCAAATGTTCAACTAAACTCTTAAATTCGGCTTTTTTCTTAGTATTTGGAATAATAAGCAATTTTTCTGCACGGCTTAAACCTACATAAAATAAACGCATTGTATCGAACTTAGCGAGCTTGTCGAGCGGTTCGCCTTCTCTATCAACCAATTCTTTTATAATTTCTTCTTTTAAATCTTGGCGGTCTTGTTTGTATGGATTTAAGAAAACAACCGGAAATTCAAGCCCTTTGGATTGGTGAACTGTAATAAACGGAATACGACCTTTGGGAAAAGGGTTTTCTTGGTCTTCCACTTCACTTTCACCAAAACGAAATAAAGAATACAGATAACCAATGAAAAATAATTGTTGTAATTTATTGTGAATGACAAAATCGGCTGTAAGTATGTTTGTGTAAATATCCATGAATTTAGCAAGGTACTGAGAAATTTGAGCAAGGTTTACAATGGGTCCTTCATCAACTCCCTGTTCTGCCAAATCGAAATATTTTTTAAAATGCTCAAAACCGCAAGACTGGTAAAACAAATCAAGTAAAGACCAATCCAATGAAGTTAAGCGATTTAGAACTTGTAAAACTGTGAATTTATTTTCATAGGGATTGTTGTAGTAGTCCTCGATAACCTTGTTGAAATATTGATTAAAAAGGGTTTTTTGAACTTTTTCGGATAATCCTTTTGTTTCACTCAATGGTCGTTTCATTATTTCAGGATTGTAATCAAAATCTAAATCCCAACCATTCTTTTTAATGGTTTGCAGCAATTTAGTGTAATCGGAAATTGAGGTTTCAATTTCTGATTTTTTATCTTTGATAAATTCTTCTAAAAGGTAGTCTTTTTTTACAAGGTTTTTGGCTTCCTGGTGTGCATTGTTTAACCAATTATGAAACTCAGTGAATTCACGTCCGCCAAATTCCCCCCGCTCTGGCATGCCAAAAACCAAAGTAAAAAGTCCAAAAATTTCAATACTTTCCTGAACTTCTAAAAAATTCCTTGCTCTTGGTGCGTAAACTTTTAATCCCTGAGCTTCTAAGGCTGCAATCATTGGTTCTACACCCGTAACTTTTAAACTATAATACAAAAATGCAATCTGATTAGGGTCTTTAACTTTACCGGTATCAATTAAATTACGAACCAATTTTGCAATTTCTGTTGGCATTTCTTCACCTTTGTTTTTTGTTGTGAGAACTGCAATTCCTGTATCTTTACTATGTGCTTTTATATCTTTATCTACAACTCTGTAAAATTCATTCGGGTTGTTTTCTTTCTTCCAATCTATTTGATTAATAAAATTACAATAAAAATCAACTATCTGCTTACGTGAACGGTAATTTGTATTTAAAGGAATTTTAACAGGGTCTTGTCTTAAATACTTTTTGCAGCGTTTTGGAAAATCAACAAAGTTCTCAACGGTTGCACCCCTGAACCTGTAAAGCGCTTGGTCGTCGTCTCCAACTACGCAAAAATTACCATTTCCGGCTAAATGAAAAAAAAGTTTTTCCTGAATAGGGTTTGTGTCTTGGTATTCATCAACAATTACATGTTTGAAAACTTTACTTGAATTAATATTGTTTTTTAAATGAGTTAATGCGATTTTTTGAATTAAAGACAAATCAGATTTTTCAAAATCATCATCTTTTTGCAATATATATAAATACTCTTTGTAAGCATAAATCAATTTTACAAGTATATCAGAATTTGCCTTTGTAATTGCCTCGTCAGGATTAAGGTTTTCTTCAGAAAACCGATTAAAAAGACTGATTACTTCTAAAATAGCCTTGTGTTTGTTCGGATATTCGGGGGCTTTGCCTTCAAAATATGTATTTATTTCGTTAATGCTTAAATCTGCTGCTCTTAAAAGATTGTTCCAACGGCGGTTGTTCCGAAAATAGAAATATTGTTCGATAGCGTCCATTAAAGAAACAGGGTCGATTTTGCGGCGAAGTCTCATAAATCGGCGGTCTGTAAGAATACGATTACAAATAGAGTGCACCGTACCAATATAGATTTGTGAAATATCGTATTGCTTACCAGTATAATTAGTTGCTACACCTAATAAAGTTCTAAGCCCTTCTTTAAGCTGATGAGCTGCTTTTTCGGTAAAAGTAGTTAAAAGAATTTCATCGGGTTTGATGTTGTGAAAAACCAATAAATTAACAGTTCGCCACAATAATACCCTTGTTTTACCTGAACCCGGACCCGCTGGCAAAAATAAAGCACCAGAAATATGTCTTATAGCTTTTTCCTGCTGTGGGTTCGGTTTGAACTTGGTATCATTCCAAAGCGTTTCAATGGTTAAACTCATATAACAAATATTTGCTTACAATAAACATATTAAAATTCAAACATTTAGTCTGTTCTTAGTAACCATTATATGCTAAAATCTTAAAAGGTAAATATAAAACTTAAAATGAAAATACAAGCAAATAAGAGAAAATAAGTATAAAAAAAGATTAGAATTATCCATTTAGATGCTGAACAGCAAGAAACTTAAAATTCTTTTAAAGAGCAACTTATGTTCAGCCAAGTAGTGGCGGCATCTTTGTAAGATGTATATAAACGCCCCATGCCATGTTACAAAGATATCGTCACTATGCGGCTTTAAACCAAGCCCAACTATCACGAAACCTTTATTTTTAACCTTCAGCATCTAAATGGATAATTCAATCTAACATTTATTGGCATACTGTCGAAAAAAGAATATTTGTAAAATTTCGTATGATTATCAAAAATAATTTGCATATTTGCATCTTTCCTGACAACTTGCAAAAATTACTTTTGCTTATTGAAAAAATCAAACAAGGATTTTTTAATTGGATAATGATTTTAAAATAGATATAAGATGAGTATTGTTTTTTTAATAGGAGGCTTAGTTGTAATATTACTCGGTGCAAATGCCCTTGTAGGAGGTGCTTCATCAATAGCTAAACGTTTTAAAATACCTGATTTAGTAATAGGATTAACAATTGTTTCTATTGGAACATCAACACCTGAATTAGCCATTAGTATAATTTCTGCAATCAAAGGAAATACTGATATTGCAGTTGGAAATGTATTGGGTAGCAATATTGCAAACATTTTGTTAATACTTGGAATATCAGCAATTGTCTATCCGCTTGCTGTTCATAAAAACACACAATATAAAGAAATTCCTCTTGGAATTTTGGCCGTTGCTTTAATAGGTTTTTGCGGGAATGACATTTTTTTTGATAGCAGTTCTGCAAATGTTCTGACAAGAATTGACGGAATAGTGTTGTTGTGTTTTTTTATAATTTTTCTATATTACACCTTTCAAATTGCAACAAAAAGTGATATTCCACGTGAACAAATCAAACACCAACCTATGTGGAAAGCAATTCTTTTTGTATTATTGGGAATTGGAGGGCTGTATTTTGGTGGAAAATATTTTGTCGAAGGTGCTATTGTAATGGCTAAATACTTTGGAATGAGCGATGCATTAATTGGTTTAACAATTGTTGCAATTGGTACATCACTCCCCGAATTAGCTACTTCCGTCGTGGCTGCCTACAAAAAAAACCCAGACATCGCAATTGGTAATGTTGTCGGTTCAAATATTCTCAATGTTTTTTTTATTTTAGGAATTACCGCTACGATAAAACCTTTACCGCTAAATCAAAGTACAAATATTGATATTGCTGTTGCTATTCTCGCAAGTTTACTTCTTTTTGTAAGCACATTTATGGTTCACAAAAGAAAAATTACAAGAATAGAAGGTATAATATTTGTTACCATCTATATAATATACTTAGTTTATCTAATATCAAATCAATGAAATACTAACTTTTAAATTAAGCCTAATGAAAAATATTCTATTATTTACGACCCATTTTATTACAATTTTAATACTTAGCTGTAGTAATTCAGTGTCCAAAAATTCAACAAACACTATGCTTGATACTGAAAAAATAATTAAATCTGATAATGAAAAGGTTTACAAAGCATTACTGTATGATTTTCATAGTGGCGACAATAAATTAATTATTTTCTATATTGAAGTTAATGGAATAACTAAATTTTTATTAGTCCCCGATAAAGGTCAAGCAAACTATGAAATATTTAGAAATGCTGAAAATATTAGTAAATTGTTTGAGCTAAAAACAATAGAAAATAAAATCATAGACCAAGACGGAATAGAACAATATTACGCAGAAACAATTTTATCGTTTTCAATACTGCCTGATGATGAAGTATTTAAAACACGAATCAGAAATCTTGTTTACGCAGATTTTATTGAAGATATGAATGAAATAAATTTGCCCTTGGTTATAAATGATGCGAGCTTTGACAGCTTTGAAAATAAATTAATTCACTTACCTAAAAATTATTATTGGCTTTTTACCAAAACCGAAGGTTGTTTTATAAACGTCCATAAAGAATATGATCTTACCACAGAAGATAAATTTCAACACACGAATATTATAAATATTATAGGAAAAATTGCAGAAAAATCTACAAAATTTGATGTGTTCTTATTTGCAGAAATACCTTTTGTGAGCAAATTAGGAGCAGAGGGGCTTACTTTTGAATATAAACTTTATATCATGTCAGATAAAGGTAAAAAAATATCTGAACAAATTTTTGCAAAAAACATCACTGTATCAGAGGATAATCAAATAACAGGTGTATTGCATGAAAACCTTGAAATAGAAATTACTGAAACAATTTTTGATGAATATAAAAATGAGCTTTCAATGCCAGAAAAAACAATGTATAAAATAAATAATGAGGGGGAGATTATAAAAAATTAGTTCGTGCAAATTGGGAATTACAATTATCATAGAGGATTTTACAAATAATATATAAATTAACAGTAGGTAATTCCTGAAAATAAAATTGGTATAGTTTACTATGCCAATCCATATTTAACAAGATTTTGGATAACTTTACGTTACTCAAATACCTTTAAATCTAAATTATTGTTAGCTATGAAATCAGTACTTTTTTTTATATCATTTTTCGTAATCTCAATAGGAATTTCGAGTGCTTCAGTAACAAATTCCGAAGCAATTAATGAATGTTTTAAGTTAATTACAGAATATAATTTGACCATGGACAAATCCATGTCCTGTTTGAGAAATTTCTATCATAATATTCTAAAATACAGAAGCTCAAAATCTTCATATCGAAGTATATCATTAACTTGCACAGTTCAGGATGATCCACAGATCCTCGCAAATTGCTTAAGCAAAGTTTCGGGTATCAGTCAGCCTTATTCGAAGAAAATTTCAGATGACTTAATCGCAGTCAATCAGTTGTATATAGGTGTTATTCAAAGTATAAACGAAATTGAAGTTTACACACGACTAAAGGACTACGAAAAGGATTCGGCAAAACAAGGATTAATTTATGTTGACCAAGTTCTTGATAAATATAATAAATTTAGACAAAAAGAACTGGAAATTGTAGATTATTTAAACATGGCTTTTTGGAAAACGACCCAATTAAACACCGGAACTGTTTACTATAAAGCCTATTCTGCAATGACTAAAACATTTACCTCTGAATCATCCCTATTGGATGCTTGGGGAATCAATATTCATGATGACGTTTTCAGCAACAGCCTTCCCTTGCGAAGAATGATAGATAATATCAATATTTCAGATTTTCAGTATGAATATTACGTTTATCCTAATGGTTTAAAATACCCTTCCGATCACTATTTTAAATCATTTTGTGAGGTGATAATCGGTGATTTACAAAGTTTTAAAAGAAATGCTCTTAATAATGCAAATTTTGCGTCAGAAGAAAATGATGATCATAGCAATTGGGTATATTCTTCGTGTATTAACTATTACAATAATTCTTTGCTTCCTTTCTATAAATTGTTTGTAGAAACCATCAGTCAGTATGGAGTTTACTTCCCCTTGCAGCCATCCTATCCAAAAAAATACTTCCTTATAAGCAATAAACCAATTCTTTCAAAGACCACCTGCGAATTTATGCCTGATAGCCTAAATAATTTTTCTTTTCCGAATAAAACAAAAACAATTTCAATTCAGGAAATTAACGCAATGAATCATTATACTGAATATATCAACGAAATAACATGGAGCACCAAATATTTTGTAAATTCAGTAAAGCAATATCAGTTAGACGTCAATGCATTTCTCGAGAAAAAGCGAAAAACAATTCCCAAATTTAGCATAAGCAAAGAAATGAAATTTCCAACAGCAGAATATGAACGTGCGATTTTTCATAGTTCTTATTTGGATAAAAATGCAGCAGTGCGATTTAATTCTTTATGTTCTGTTATTCAAAAATACTATTGTGAATTAGAAATTCTTCTGCTTTCCCTCGACAAAAACGCTAAAGATAAATCTTCTGCCGAAAATAATTTTAAGACTACCATTGAACAATTGAAACGTATAGAATTAATACTCGATCAGTATAATTCGCAAAAAGATCTTTTATATTCCGGTATAGTAAAATATTATGAATCATTTTCGATTGGTCTAACCTCCAATCCTTGGTTAAAATCAAGTAAAGCATTGGATTCTATTGTAAGGACAGAAAAGAAAATTGTGCAGGAAGCACGTGATTATATTTGGCGGAATGGCATTATACCTGATTCAACCCTTATTCAATCTCTTGCAAGAAGTGTTATTGCAAACGAATTTTCTAATATGAATGGACTTACCCGGATTGGTAGCTCTCATGGTCATTGTCCTTACACATCTTATCAAGAAATTGGAGAAAATGCGTACAAAGTTATGGTTCAGCGAGTTATAGATATTAAGGAAATTACTCAGAATTCAACAGAATTGGAAAAAGACCGAATGTATGATGATTTTCTCTACACCTATAATCATCATGTGGAAAATTACAATAAATTTGTTTGGCTCGCCAAGGGAGGATACGAAACTTATGATTCGCATAAAGGAATTCGCCCTATTTATTTACTCAACGAAATATATGAACCAGAGCTCTTGAATTTACCTAATCCAAAGAAAATAAAAAACGATTCGATACAGGAAACTAAAATAGTAAATACAAACCCTGAAGATATTTTTGCTCCTATGACCGGTTATGCGATTTGCAATCTTGTTTTTCTGTTAGATATTTCTGGATCAATGAACAAACCTGAAAAAATTGACTTATTGAAACAATCCATGAAAAAATTAATCAATATACTTAGGCAAGAAGACTTGATTTCTATTGTTGTGTTCTCTGGAAATGCAACCACACTCGTTGAATCAGAATCAGCAAAATCGGGCAAAGTGCTAGAAGCCTTGGAAAACCTAAAAGCTTCTGGAACCACCAATGCCAATTTAGGATTACAATTCGCCTATAAAGCGGCTGTCAAAGGATTTAAGGAAGGTGGAAACAACAGAATAATTCTTGCCACAGATGGCGAATTTCAACTTTCAGAAAAGACCAAAGACCTTGTTAAGGAAAACCAAACTATTTATTTTTCTTCCTTTATTTTCGGCAAGAAGGATGAAAAATTCTCAAACATTATTGAATTAACCGAAATGACAAAGGGAAACTATGTGAATATAGATGAAGGAAATATGAATCAAAAAATGTCCTTAGAAGCAAAATCTATTTTGAAAGATTAGCTCTTGCTGAATCGTTGTAAATACCTTATTCTTTTGCTATACATTGGATATTATGGTGAACTAACAGCCGATCAAATCAAAAAACATAAAGAGTGATTTGCTTTGATTTTAAAAGGCTTTTATCTATTTTTGCCGCACTAAATGTCATTGTTTGTTAATACCAACTTTGAATGAACGATAGAGAGAAAATACGGACTATTTTTAAAATCGATGCCAGGCGAAAAGAACCCATGTCGAAACAAATAATAAATTCTGTAGCTGAAGCTGTTAAGAAAGGAGTAATAAAAGTTGGCGAGCGTCTTCCATCCCTAAATAGTGTATATTTTGAACTCGATATTTCTAAGGACACTATTCAAAGAGCATATATAAGTTTGTGCGAAAAGGGAATTATTGAATCGGTTCCGGGTAAAGGATTTTATGTGAAAGCAAAACCTTCTGAATCAGGGTTAAAAATTTTATTGGTGTTTAATAAACTATCCGTTTACAAGAAAACCATTTACAATGCTTTTATGCAAAAAATGAACACGAGGGCTACCATTGATTTTAACGTACATAATTATGACCCACAAAGATTCGAGAATATTATAAAATCTAAACAGGATCAGTATGATTACTATGTGATCATGCCATTTTTTTTCCAGTACGATAAACAGATCATGGATGTTTTTAAGCTTATTCCTAAAGAAAAACTGGTATTGGTAAATAAAGATGTTCAATTTTTAGATCATCATTATCCTGTTGTTTTTGAAGATTTTGAAAATGACATCTGTGAAGTTTTACTTCCCGTTTTGAATGAAATACGAAACTTTAATCGCATTATTCTGGTTTATCCAATTGAACCAAAATCAAATAGGGAAATTATCTATGGATTTGAGAAATTCTGTAAGGAAAATCAGTTGCCAAATGAAGTTCATATTGGTATGTCGTTTATCAACCTTAAGAAAAAAGATTTGTATATCGTCATTGACGATGATGATCTGGCTGAATTTATCAAGATTTGTATAGATAAAGATTTTAAAATTGGAACAGATTTAGGCATCATCTCATACAATGAAACTGTTTTAAAAGAAGTTCTGATGGATGGAATAACAGTCATTAGCACCGACTTTAAATATATGGGCGAAAAACTGGCCGAAATGATTTTATCCGGTGAAAAACAAAAGATTAAGAATCCATTCCGAATGATTAGAAGAAAATCTTTCTAAGAAAAAAACATCGAATGAAAAAATATTTTTCGTATTATTAAATTATTTATATATAACAGTAAATAAACTGATTATACATATATTTCGTTGATAATACATCTGATATTTTGCATTAATTCAGTACAGTTCAGTACTGTTTTTTTTTATTGTCATTGTATAATTGCAATATAAAATTATCAAATCTTAAAATTAAATTTTTGCATTATGAAATCTATGGTACTAACAGGAATTCGGGCAATGGAAATGATTGAAA
>Ga0316608_1000706_pt1 | contig 14521 bp, 14 predicted proteins | sample MIS2016152B_MG_FD_207673 | JGI IMG/M metagenome (GOLD analysis project Ga0316608, IMG submission 207673) | Microbial mat bacterial communities from Middle Island sinkhole, Lake Huron, Michigan, United States - MIS.2016.152B | ecosystem: Environmental > Aquatic > Freshwater > Lake > Sediment...
TACAAAGATAATAATAAATACAATATATCAAATAACTTTTTAAAAAAGTAGTCCCCACTGGATTCGAACCAGTAAACCTCTTGGGTGTCGGCTTCAAAGACCGATGCATTAACCATTCTGCCAGAGGACTATAGTGTTGTCTCGGAGGGTTTCGAACCCCCACTCTTTTGATTCAGAGTCAAACGTGTTGCCAATTACACCACGAGACAGTATTATATGCGATTGAATATAATATAAGCTGATTAGTAAATTTTATATCCAATCACATATAGTTGGGTGTTAGAGGGGAATCGAACCCCCGAAGCCTTGGTTCACAGCCAAGTGAAGATGCCAACATCTACGCCTAACACCATATTACTGATATTTCTTACAGTTCCTTGTTTCAAATGTTTTTATTCTGTGGCAATTTGCACACATTACTTGACATTTTCTAATTTCCACCTTTAAACTTTTCATGCTTGTTGTTTGTCCAGCCATTCGAGATATATTTTCAATCTTATCTTTTCCATCAATATGGTCATAATCTAATACTCGTGGGTCTTTATTACCACATTTAGCACAACCACATAAACGTTTATGTCTCCAAACAAATTCTCTATAATATGCTACCCTACTTCTTCTATATTTATTTTTAGTTTCATTAGAAACCTTTCTACTTCGTTCTAATGTCTTTTTCTTTACATCACCATTACAGTGATAACTTACTGTTGATTTACTACAACCAACATGTTTTATAATCTGATTATAAGACCAACCCTGTTGTCTTAAACCTAATATTTCTTTTTTCATATAAATAAATACATAAAAAATAGAAATAGTTCAAATCGTGTCGAATAGGCAGGATTCGAACCTGCGAGTTCTCCACATCCCAAATGTGGCGGGGTGACCAACTCCCCAACTACTCGAAAAAGGGTGGATAGTGGGGTTCGAACCCACGCTCTTCTGAACCACAATCAGACGCTTTAACCAACTAAGCTATACCCACCATATTGAATTTCTACGCTTGCCCTACACGAAGTTCTATGAAATTCTAACTGTCTCCAAAACGTCAGGAAGGTGGGGTTCGAACCCACGCACGACAACGCCTTTGTGCCGTGACTGGTTTCCAAGACCAGTAGCTTCAACCACTCGCTCACTTCCTGTTGGTCGGGATAGCCAGACTCGAACTGACGACCTGATGGTCCCAAACCACCCATTCTACCAACTGAACTATATCCCGAAAAACTCTTATACGAAAGAACTAAAAAAATGTTACAAAAAAAACCCCACTCTTTCGAATGGGGTTTTTTAAATCTAAAAACTTGTGAATCATTTAGACATATTTTCCCCATTCAGACATCGGTGGATGTTGTTGAGGCTGGGGAACTATGTTAACTAAATTTTTCATTTTGATATTATGTTTAACTTCTTCGGTGCAAATATATGCATTAAAATTATAAATACAAACATTTACACAAAAAAATTCAAATTATTTTAAAAAAAGATTGCACCATCATTACAATGGTGCAATCACAATCACTTTAGTATAGTCTTAAAATTTCACGTAACCCCTATCAGGCTATAAAATTTCAAAAATCATCCTGATTTTTTTCAGACATAACTTAATACATTAATTAAGCAATGATTCTCGTACATAAATACTGAGAAAGTGAAATTTATTACATTAAGTTTAATCGAAATCATAAAATTTATATAACATATCAAGTATTTATTAAAAAATTGATTAGATGTTAAAAAAAGATTTCATAAAAATCGTCAACGAAGAACTTCAGAAATTCGATTTTTTAAGTAACGATGAATACCTTAAAGAACAGGAGAGTGTTGATTTACTATTAAACGAAGACCTACAAAAACAATTTATTTGTGATTCCCTTTTAAATAGAAACACTAAGATAAAAATTGTAGAAATTTTAGATTCAAGAGTTAGTGGTAATTGGGATGAAATGAATAATGAAAATGCAGATTACCTATCTATCGAATATTTTCTCAAGGTCGAATATAAGTATGATGTTCAAAAAGAACCAATTATATTTGATTTGAACTTTTATAGTGATGAAGTGCGTATTGGTGTTGATGGTTACTACGACCAAGGTAATGGCATTGATGTTGCACCTGAAGGTGATTCATGGTTTAATGATTTTGAATGGAATGACATTAATGTTACGTTAAACACTGTAGATGGTGATGAAATCAAGTTTGTGGCTTTTGAGAAAGCACCACCAAGAATCAAGACATTGTTTATTAGAGAATATACTCAGAGTTTTATCACAAACCAAACAATGGAAATCAGAACCAGAGAAATGAAAGATAGGGTACAGAATGTACCATATTGCTAATAATCATAGTGATGTCTGAAGAAAAGAAATTGATATTGAAGCGAATTGATGAATTAATCAATAAGAAAAGGTCAGAACTTCTTAAGGGACTTCCATCTATACATGAAGTTGATGATGGTATTGTAATTCGTTTTTTCACCAATTGGGATAACTGCATCAACGACATTAAATATAAAAACATTATAAACACAGTTAATTCTGGTGACACCACAATTTTTTATTTCTTACCTAAAGGCGCAATTATCGAATATAAAAAGCGTGAGTATATTAAGTGTATCACATGTTTAAGTGGTAAACTTGAACTTAATATTGATGGTGAAGTTTTATTTATTGAAGCGTTCAAAAAATACCACATCAAATCTGAGGAATTTCATGGTATTGCGTTAGAAGACACATATATTGTAACTTCAAATCAGTGTTAATTACCACTTTTCTACCCTACAATGTGATTTAGGACTTCTTACCTTCGCAGGCATATAGCATCCACAGAGTTTACAATAGTTTTTACTATTTAATTCTTTACACTTAACGCAGATTTCCATTCTTCGTTTGGCTTCCGCTTCCACCTTTGGATTTTGAAACGTGAAATTTTTCCAACCCTCATAAATCTCAGATAATCTACTCATAATCTTAACTATAGATTATTCTGCCACCTTTACTCACAAGCATATTTGGTTTAGTTTTGGCTTCCATTAATGCGTTGTGTAGTACTTCTGGTGCAGTAAATGCTCTATCATATATTCTTAACTTTTGAATTCCACCTATAAAAGCAGAATTAAAGTTTTGTTCAATTGTAAGGTTACTCTTGTTAGGGTCTTTAACCAATATATCTGCAGCAGTATATGTGAAGCCATTAATATATAGTGTACCACCTGTGTTAAAAACACCATTGGTTTCAATTAACAGACCTAAATGTATGTTATTTTTCCCACTATTATCTGGAGTTCTAAATCTACTATTTAATTTCAACCAGCCATTTTCACCAGTAACATAATAATTTGATAGTTCTTGTGTCTGTCCATAACCAACGATTAATGCGTTTTCAGGTGTTACTGGAAGTCCAGATACTCCATAATACATGATTGTGTCAACAACCCACTCATATTCCTGTGTGTCAATAAATGGATGTAAACCCTGACTTTTAATTGATTGTAGGTATTCATCAGTTAATGGATATACGTATTCAACATCACTAACCACATTGATGTCAGTAGTATCGCTATACATTAGAACAGATATTTTATTATCCAATCCTGAGTTGAAGAATCCTTGATTAAGTAATGATAGGTTTGCAACATAATCTCTATTTGATAACACAGAAATAGGTTGGTTAAACCTGATAAAATATGTGCTACCAGTTCCACCAGTATATTTGATTCGCATTACAGTAAGTGGATATTGAATGGATGGGTCGCACTTATTGGCATATTTAAATGTTGAGCTATCTGCACTCAATGATAATCCTGCAAGATAAGTATCACCACTTGGAACTACGTGACATTCACTTGGAATTGGATTGTCTTCTACAAAGAAATTAGTATTAATATAATTAGTATCCTGACCATTATAAATCATATATGTCTGATAATCATAATGCCAAGATTCTTTTAAACCGAAACTTCCACCACCCCAACTAATTGAGAATGGGACACCGATTTGTTTTTCTTTATCATTAGCAAATGATTTAAAATAGTATTCAGGAAATTCCTTAATCATCCAAACAGCACGACCATTAATGTAGAATATCAATTTACCTGTTCTTTGTGGTGTACATTCCAATAATGCTGGGTCAGAAACTACTTCGTCAGGTGTGAATACCATTGCAATCATTGTGAAACCAGTTGCAGTAATAATTACTGGTGATGAATTGGTTACAATAAGACCGTCTGCATTGATATATTTATAAGCAAGTCTTCTATCTTGTGTTAATTCAAATGCGATTACATTATTCTTAATATTATCAATTGCAGGTGATTGTATATATTCAGTTTTCATCATATCTTCAGGTGAACTGAAGCTACTTTTAAGCACTTCGGTTTGAACAAATGCATTTAATCCATTGTCAAGACTTGTAGTTACTCCAGACATTACAGTAGCACCACTTGTAGTTTCACCACTGAAATATGGATTATATTTGTCTTCTGCACGTGCGCCCATCATATAGAATATACCAGACGAACTTGGTGATAGATTTACCAGAGTCTCAATAGTAATTCCCATACCATATCTCGATGGTAGTAATTCATAATTATAACCATTAAGTTTAAAGAAACCCTGAAGATATCCACCGTTAAGTTGGAAATAGTTACCACTTGTACCAGTTGCAGTAATACCACTTATTGGTAAGAACTGAGTTACAGCAGTAAATCCCGAAGTTTGACCAGTTGTTGGATTTTGAACCAAGTTATAACCAACCCTATACATTGAAAATAGATTGTCTTGTGGTGTAATAGTAATACCACTCCACATAATATTGGTTCTGCCATTATCAAATGCAGTTAGACCGAAATCTTGGAGATTGATATTGTCTGAAATTGCACCAGACCATTTAGTTAAGCTAATTGAGGTTAAACCTGAGTTTAAGTCCCAAGATTTTAGGTCGGTAAGGTCAATATGTATTGCCAGATTACTGGTAATTATATCATTTAGGCATTCTAAATTCATTTTGTTCAGGAATTTATAATAAATACTAAAACCGTTTGAATATAATTGAGTATTTATTAAAAATGATTTAATTTATGTTTTTATTAGAGAACATTGTTTTTCAGGAAGCTGTTAATTTTTTAATGGAAAGTTCATTAGATGGTGAACAGAAGAAAAAAACAATCGAAAAATTAATGCTCGATTCCAGAGTATTAACATTTAGTAGAGATAATAGTAAACTTGGTAAAGACGTAGCGGTTTTTGCATTACCTGCTGGATGGACATGTCCATTTGCAAAAGATTGTAAAATGAAGGTTGATAGAAATCGTGATGATAATGGTAAAATTGGAATGAAAGCTGGTGAGGACATTAAATATATGTGTTATGCTGCTTGGATGGAAGTTAAATATGACAAATTACGAAATAATCATTGGCACAACTACGATTTATTACAAGAACAGCAGTCTATGAATGGTATGATTGATTTAATTATTAAGTCAATTGACTATCATTTTAAAACAAAAGGTTCTACAGATTCGATAAGAATCCACGAATCTGGAGATTTTTACAATGGCGAATATCTTCAGGCTTGGATTGAGGTTGCAAGAAGAAAACCAAATATCGAATTTTATGCATACACCAAATCCTTACCTTATTTAAAAAAGTTTGAAGCCGAATTAAAAGGAACTCCAAATCTAAAAATTAATATCAGTACTGGTGGTTCAAGACCTGATTTGGAAAATGAACTTGGCTTACCAAAAGCACACGTATATAATACACCTGAAGAAGTTTTTAAAGCAGGGAAACTTGTTGACCTTGATGATTCCATTGCTAAAGATAAAAATAATGTAGAAGATTTTGCACTAATGGTGCATGGTACACAAACAAAAGAAGTAGATACTCCAGATATCACAAAGAATAAGATAAGAAATGAAGTATTTATGAAATACAATAAGTATAAAAAAGCATTAAATGCTGAGTTAGGATTGGATGATAATCATGAAATCAGTAATGATGAAGCAAAAGAACTAACAACAGAGATAAAAAAATTATTCAGTGCAAATAAAATCGCAAAGGGCAAGGCTGATGTTTTATTAGAATTGCTTAGAGCAGTAATAAAGTATAATAACTACAGATTTGATAAGAGTCTATTAGCTATTGTACCAGATAAATTTAAATAAATAAAATCAAGAATATGAAAAGAAATGACAAACAAAGACTCTTCGAAGTTATGAGTAGACTCGATAAGACCTTCAAACCTAAATTGAATGAAGAATTTGGTGCTGAAGCAACTGAAGAACCTGCAATGGGTGGTATGGAAGAAATTCCTGCTGAAGAACAAGAAAAATCTCCTGAAGAAAAACTTCAAGAATTGACAGCTAAAGTTGATGAACTTTATGCTTTACTTCATGGTGAAGAATCGGAAGAAGTACCTGCTGAAGAAACTGGTGAAGAAGCACCTGAAAACCTTCAAGAATGGAACTTCGACAAGAAAAAAGGTGATAAGAAAGAAGAAAAACCTGAAGGTAAAAAACAGTTCAATTTCGACAAAAAAGATGGTAAAGAATCTAAAGAACATGAAGAATCTGAAACTCCTGAAGAAGAAGAAAAAGAACACAAGGAAAAAAAGGAATTAGACGAAGCTAAACCTAAAGTACCAGTAGCTGCAATTGCAAAAGTTGGTAAATAAGACTTAAATCTATTTTCATGAAAAAAGCTAATAATAAACAGAGGCTTTTTGAGGTTATGTCTAAAGTTGATAAGACTTTTAAATATGACCTCAACGAAGTTTCGACAGGTTTGGCACAACGAGCATTTAATACCACAATACGTGACAAATGGTCTGGAAGTAATTCAGAAATTACACAACGTAAAGCAGGACATCAAATGGATAAATTTTCACAATACATTAATCCAGAATTAAAGAAATATGTAATGGGGAAATTTGCTGATGTTGAAGGTTTTGAAATGTATTCTTCCAATGGTGCTGAAGTTGTTTTAAATTTTCCAATTTTGGATAATCCAAATATTGAAAGAGTAAAGGTTGCTGTGGGTCCTGAAAATTCTAAAGTAATTAAAGTTGTTACTGATAAAAATGGTGGAAGACCTGAAGAATTAGAGGGTGGAAGTGAATTATTATCACCGAATCATGTAAGTATTTTACCTACAATCATTAAAAGGATTCAAGCTGATATTCGTGGAGAAAAAAGTTTATATAATCCAGCTAAACCTGAACCAGTTGCAGCACCCGCACCTGAACCAGTTAAACCTGAACCAGTTGTTGAACCAGCTAAACCTACAGGATTTTTAAATAAGATTAAAAGTAAATTCAAGGAATAATTTTTATTGAAATGGTTGAGAATAAAAAAAATCCACGTTCATGGTCAAGTAGATATTGGAAAGGTCACAACATTTCTGATGTATTAAAAGAAGTTGTTGAACCTGATAATGTTGATGTGTCTACTATTCAAATGCATGACACGTTAAATCCTCTCATTTGGGAAACCGAAGATAGTTTAAAACCAGAAGTTAGGAAGACATTATTAATGAATGCGAAACGATTCATAGAATTTTGTGATGCAGAAAACCTTAAATTCAATGACGTAATATTAACAGGTAGCTTGGCAAATTTTAATTATAACGAAAACTCTGATTTGGATGTACATACTGTTCTTGATTTTAGCCAAATCTCAGAGAATAAGGAATTTGTGGGTGATTTCTTTAAATTAAAAAAACAATTGTGGGCAAATGAGTTACCAATTCAGGTAAAAGGGTATGACGTTGAAATGTATTTCCAAGATTCTGCAGAGCCACATCATTCATCTGGAACATATTCCTTAGTTAAGAACGAATGGATTAGAAAACCAACAAAGAAAATTATAAACGTTGATTCTGCTGATGTTCAATTAAAGGCTGCAGACCTTATGAATGCCATCGATGACTTGGCAAGCAATAAGAGTAAAGACGATTTCCTAAAAAAACACGATGCGCTTAAGACCAAAATAAAAAAATACAGACAATCTGGACTTGATACTGGTGGAGAATTTTCAACAGAAAACCTCGTATTTAAAATATTAAGAAACTCTGGCTATTTGGAGAAAATGGTTGAGATTAAAAATGAATACCTTACCAATGAATTGAGTCTAAATGAATTCATGATTTAACTATGAAAAAATTTATAGTAACAACAAAGCAGTTAAATGAATACGTAGAGAGAAAAAAATCTGAAAAGATATTCTACGATATCATGGAATCTATGCACAAAAATGTGAAATACTTAAACGAAAACGTTTCACAGAAAAAAGCAAACCAATCGGTTATTGACGATTACATGAGAAAAGATTTAATCACACAGAGAGTTGCTGAAATGCTTGTGAAGAATAAAATAACTGACGAATCGGGTCAAATTATATAGCAACTCAATTTTTTTGGTCACAATAAAGTATTTATAAAAAAATATAAGTTTAAAATAACAAAAAGTAAATAATATTCAAATGAAAAAACATACATCAGAAGAGGCATATTACGAAAGACTAAGAAACTTAGCTCAAACTAAGAAAACCTCATTAAAGGAATCTCGTACATTGGGTACTTTGATTGATTATAAAAGAGCAGCAGATGGTATTGCTTATGGTATAATTAAAGAACAGCACCATTATTATGTAAAGAAAGCTGGTCTTAAACAAGACCCAAGTGTTTCTGATTTTGCATACATTGGTGGATTGGAAAACATTACTGGTTTCCAATACAAATCATTAAGCGAAGCAGATAAACAGAGAAACATGATGTTTCGTACAATAAATGAAGCTGTTGTATCTAAACCAAGCAAAACTGGTAGCAAGAAAAGACTTAACGAAGATAAAGCAGGTCAGGAAATTGATAATGCTGAAAGCAAATTAGGTGATTTAGATGCTGCAACTGCAAGTGCTGAAGCTCCTGCAGAAATGCCAGCACCTGAAGGTGGTGATGAAATGGCTGCTGGATTAGGCGATATGCCTGCTGATAGTCCTGAAGGTGGTGCTACTCCAGAAATGGGTGGTGACGAAATGGGTGCTGGTGCTGAAGGTGGTGCTACTCCAGAAATGGGTGGTGACGAAATGGGTGCTGGTGCTGAAGGTGGTATGGAAGATGCTGCTGGTGCTGGTGACGAAATGGGTGGTGACCCTGAAGCTGCTGGTGACGAAATGGGTGCTGGTGGTGGTGCTGAAGGTGGTGATAAAAGTATAACTGTTGTAGAAATTGAAAAAATGACTGGTAAACTTACCAATCTTATTCGTAAAACAGACCTTGAGCCAACTTTAGTTAAATCATTGGTTAATAGTTTACTTACTTCATTCGAAGATAAGTTGGATAATGACGAAATTGAAATCGAAGATAAACAAGAAATGGTTGATAAAATCATGGGTCGTACAAGTGACAATGCTGAGGCTGATTTAGAAGCTACAATGCCTGCAGAAGACGGTGCAGAAGTTCCTGAACCTGAAATTGCAGAAGCAAAATGCTCAGAATGTGGCACATTTGCACAATATGCTGAATCACGTGGTTATGGAAGTGCAGAATCTCTTATGGAATGTGGCGAAGAAGAAGTTGGTAACCTTGTAAGTGGTTATGCAAATGCTCATGGTGAAGGTCAGAATGATGGTGACATGGAAGGTGTTGCATTGGTTATTAAAATAGTTAATCCTGAAATCTTAAACCAATTAAGGGGTGACTATGGACACGAAGAATATGCAGACAAACTTCAACCACATGTTGATGGAATGAACGAAAGCTCAGAAGAAGATAATATTGCACAACTTAATGAACTTTTCGGTTCATTTGGTGCTGGAATGAAAAACGTATTTAATAAAGGTGCTGAAAAAATCGGTGGTGCTGTTCAAGCAGGTGCTGAAAAAGTAGGTAATGCAGCAAAGAGTGCATATGATGCTGGTGCAGAAAAAGTTAACCAAGTTAAACAAGGCGTTCAGAATGCAGCACAAGGTGTTCAGAAAGCATACCATACAGGTGCACTTAGTAACGAAATGAAAAAAGCTAACGAATTGGGTAATCAATTTGCTGCTCAAATTAAGTCATTGAATGACAGAATGGTAAAAGCAGGTCAAGAACCTGTTAATGTTGGTAGTTTATTGACTGGCGTAAAAAATCAAATCAATAGTGGAACTGGTGTTAACGTTGCTGGAACTAAAGCAGGTAAAGGAATCAGAACTGCTGAAGGTTTAGACCCTGCAAACGTTGAAACTCAACCAATGATGGAAGTACAGGTTGCACAGAAAGCTGGTAAAAAACTTAGCACAAGTGCTCCAGTAAAGCCAATCACAGAAGAAGAAGAACCTGAAGAAATTGAAGGTAGTGAAGAAAAGAAAGAATTTAACTTTGCTCCAGAAGGACAAGTATTAGGTGGTGCAATGGTAAAACCTGATGGTGCTCCTACAACTGGTGTTGACATTAATATCAATCCTGATAAGAGTGTTAATATATCAATGAACGAGAACGAAGCTAAATTAAGAAAATACGTTCGTAAAAGACTTGAAGAAATGGCTGGTTTAAGAAAACCAGTGTTAACTGAAAATAAGAAGTCTGCTGCATTAGTGAAACTTGATAACGTAATTGCTAAACAATTCAGTTTATTCGAAGGCGAAGTAATTAAAAAAAAAGGTGAGAAACTAAATGAAGTATTTGGCTTTAGTATAAAAGAAAAGTTTGCAAGTTTAGACCCTAATAATGCAAATGAAGTTAATAAACTTTTTAGTGAAGCATATAGAAACATTTTGACTAATCCTCAAATGGGTGCAATAGCTCAAGAAGTTAAAAAACTACAAATACCACAAAGATATGAGTTATTGAAACTATATGTTGAAAATGGTGGTGGTACTTTGAGATTGGGTCGTAATGGTGTTGAATATAAATCAGATGCTTTTAAATCAAAAGCAATGGGTAGTCAATTTGCTGGTGGTGGAACACAAGGAAAAACAACTTTTGGTGGAACTGTTGGTGAATCAAACAATGTTAACGAAATGTTTGGATTTGGTGTTAAAGAACGCTTTGCAAAATTAGACCCAAATAATGCACAAAAAGTTGAAAAACTTTTCAAACAGGCATTTAATGATATTATGATTAACCCAAGAGCACAAGCAATTGCTATTGCTGCTGGCACAACACCAATTGAAACCAAATATGATATCTTAAGACAATATGTTGAAAATGGTGGTGGAACATTAAGACTTTTGGATAGAGGAACTGTAAAATATGAACCACAGCAAACTAAAGATGCTGCTACACGAAGTCAATTTGCTGGTGGTGGAACACAAGGACAAACCCAAATGGGTGGTGCTGTAGGTAGATAAAACCAAACTTAATATTAAAAAACCCGAAGAAATTCGGGTTTTTTTGTAACATATCATTATCTTTATCGTATAATTGTTCTAAAATATACATTATTATGATACAATTTGATACATTAAAGTTTAAAAGAACCTATGTTGGTGGCTCAAAACAACGTGAATTGAAAATATTCAATAAAGTACAGGGTCTTGACGATAGTAATTCAGAAACCGACTGGCTTGAATATCGTAGAATATTTACCCAATATTCATACGACCTATTGATGGTTCTAATGAGTTGGAGATTTGTGTTGAATATCATCAGCTATGTCTTATTAGTTATTGCAGTTCTCGTTACATTGGTCAATTTATATGTTTCAATGGCAATCTTTATTCTTGGAATTATTTCCAGATTGATTTACATCTGGGTTAAATCCAAAGAGTTTAACCAATTATTTGCACATGATTTTGTACTTAAAATTGTATTCGACAAAATTCATGAACAAACAGGTTTTGTCCTCAATTATTAATACTTCACAGTATTTATAAGAAAATCACGATATGGACTACGATGATAGCAAATTGAAACTGATTTACATATTGAAGATTGGTTACAATACAAAGGATGAAGGACTATATGAATTTATTTTCTCGTTAGACCCGACAAATGTTGACGTTGAAGGCTGGTGCTGGGATTTAAGTCCTGCTTGTGATAATGCACTACCACCAACAGAAGATTATATCAATGCTATCTTTAATTTAAAAACTGGTTCATTTGATTTGTTCTGTTTATGTGAAGCTGTTGACAGAGAATACATGCATGGTTATCATACGATTCATGCATTAGCATATGAAATTGAAAGACTACCTGATGATAATGGAAGTTTTGGTGATTACGAAAAAATGTTTGAAAATAATAATGACGATAAACCATTACTTGTGTTTCACTACGGCATGACATTGGGTAAAGTTAAAGACTTATTGAATTCCAGAAAGATTATTTTGAAGAACAACGAATTCATTGAGACTACTTCAATAAAATTTTAGCCTATCCTACCTTATTCGGAGGAAAAGGTTTCGAGGCTTGATAGTGCACGAACATTACCAAGCCTTGCGGTTATAAGTTCATCGCACCATTTGGGCGAAGGAAATCGAAGCACGCTACGTCAAGATATGTAGCGTGCTTTGCTATTTTAGCACTTATCAACATTTATTAGTATTTATTATAAATATTTATAAATGTCGGAAGAAATTGACAAAATAGTTGGTGGTGCAGATGAACAGTTCCCTGAACACGTTCCTATAGTTCCAATCGACATACAAAAGGAAAAAGAAAAGGAAGAAGCCAGAAAGTTAGCAAGAGAATTGCGTAAAAATTCTGGTGGTATTGAACCAATCATTGTCACCAAAACACGTGGTGTAAAAAAAGCCAGCGAATTAACAATATATGAACAAGAGGATGAAATTATCCGATGCGCTGCAGACCCAATATATTTTATTGAAACCTATTTAACAATCTTTGACCAGACCAAAGGTAAAGCTGGTCTTATTGTTTTCTTCAAATTATTTGAATTTCAGAAAGAACTTATTCGTGCATATCAGGAGAACAGATTTGTTGTTGCGAATAAATATCGTCAGGCAGGTATTTCAACCACAACTTGCGCATATATTGCTTGGTATGTAATGTTCAATCGTAATAGACAGGTTGCTATTGTTGCAGATAAATTAGAAACAGCTACTGGTGAGTTAATGAGTGACGTTGTTGAGTTTATCGAAAACTGTCCAGTTTGGCTTAAACCAAAAACTGGTAGAAATACCGAAAAGAATTTAAAAGATACTCAGAAATTAAAAATCTACGATAACGATTCAAGATTAGGTGCGTTTGCATCTAAAACTTTGCGTGGTATGACACCAACACTATTATTCTGGGATGAAACTGCATGGGCAGAAAAGGGTGATAAGTTCTGGACATCTGCTCAACCAACACTTCAAACTGGTGGTGCAGCTATCATGGTAAGTACACCTTCTGGTCTTGATGCAGTATTCTACAAAACATTTGATGGTGCACGTAAAGGTGAGAACAATTTCCATGCAGTCGAATTGTGGTGGTATAATGACCCAAGGTACAATAAAGACCTGTGTTGGTTAAAGAATAAAGGTAAAACCACTGAAATAAAAATGGTAGATACTGGTTGGAGTATCGAACAACGAATAAAAATGGCTGACGATGGCTGGGAAGCCAGTTCACCTTGGTTCGAACAGCAAGTTAGAAATGCCAATGGAGACATGCGTAAAATCGCACAGGAACTTTTATGTTCTTTCTTGGGTTCTGGTGACAACTTTATTGCAGAAGAATATCTCAAACGTATTCAGGAAAATGAAATTAGACCACCAATTCGTCAGGAATATGTTGACAATAATATGTGGATTTTTGAAGACCCAGTTATTGGTGAAGACTATATAATGGCACTGGATGCGTCACCGGGACACGGTGAGGATAATTCCACACTTAACATGCTTAAAACCGTTGAAATAATTGAAGAGAAAATAATTACTAAAGGTGATAAAGTCAAAAAGGTTAAAATTAAACGTCATAAAGTAGAACAAGTTGCTGAATATTATGGAAAAATAACTCCACAATTACTTGCAGAGGTTGCATATCAATTTGGTAAACGATATAATAATGCGTATGCTGTTGTAGATATAACTGGTGGTTATGGCGTACAAACTGTTGAAAAACTTTTAGAATATGGATACGATAATGTTCATTTTGCTGAAGTAACTCATAAACCATCCAGAGATAGATTACAAGGCTATATTAAAAAAGGTCAGAAGGCAATGCCTGATGGTCAAGTAATTAACGTAGACTTAATCCCCGGTTTTTTCATCGGTAATAACAGACCATCCGTAGTTCTTGAAATGCAGAGAGCAATACATTTGGAAGATGTTATAATCAGGTCAGTTAGATTATTGAATGAATTGAAAACATTCGTAACAGTTGCAGGTAACCGAGTTGCTGACCATAAAAGAAGTTTTCATGATGATAGTATTATGGGATTATCCATTGGTTTGTATGTACTGAATTTCGACATGGCAAGATTTAAACAGAGCAAAGGTATTACTGAAAAAATGCTTAACTCAATTCTTACAATAAACGATATTTCTGCAATAGGAAAAAAACAAGAAATTAAGAACAAACCATTGATTTCACCAAGCAGTGCA
>Ga0316608_1000709_pt1 | contig 14508 bp, 10 predicted proteins | sample MIS2016152B_MG_FD_207673 | JGI IMG/M metagenome (GOLD analysis project Ga0316608, IMG submission 207673) | Microbial mat bacterial communities from Middle Island sinkhole, Lake Huron, Michigan, United States - MIS.2016.152B | ecosystem: Environmental > Aquatic > Freshwater > Lake > Sediment...
AGTAGAAATTGATGCTAAAATTTATTTAGACGGGCAGCAAAATGCTTTAATTTCGGGCAAAACTTTTACGCTTGCGCCTAGCATTGGTGCGGAGTTTGATTATAGGCACTTTGTATTTTTTAGATTAGGATTTGGCAATTTTCAGAAAGTTCCGGATTTTGATAAAATTAGAACTCGTTTTCAGCCTAATTTAGGCTTAGGTCTTAATTACAAAGGCTTTACGCTCGATTATGCGCTTACTGATATTGGGAGCCTTTTGGTAAGTTATTCTAATGTGTTTTCGCTAAAATATCAGTTTTGCCTTAATTCTAAAAAATAATTTTTAAAAATTCTTTCATTATGAAGAAGTTACTAGATACTTATCTTTTCAAATCAAGTTATATTCAGCTTACTTTATCGGATTTTTTACTGACTGCTTCAGTAATTTTAATTGTTTTGTTTTTAGCCTATTTTATTAAAAAATTACTACTCAATGAAAAATTAGAAAAATATGTATTGAAAGAAATTAGAGTTAAAATTGTTGTTTTTTTCAGAATAATTCTCTGGGTTATAGCAATTTCGTTGTTAATTGAAATTAATACTCAGAAATTTTATGATTATCGTTTTTTCAAAAATAAATTTTTTGAAATAGATACACTTTCGATATTAAATACCGTTTTTTTTATTACGCTTAATTTATTGATAATACATTTTTTTAAGATAATTAAACGGAGAATTATATTTAATTATGAAGATGCTGAGCGCATAGCAACTCGGGCTTTTAGGCTTATTCAAACTATTCTCTGGATTATTACTGTGAGTATTGTATTAAAAGCAATTTTGGTTAATTTTTCTAAATTTATTGAATATCAGTTGTTTGTTGTTAATAAAATACCAATTACTGTTGGCGATTTAATTTTTGCACTTCTTATTATGGTAATTGGGCAGATGATTTTGCTAGGGCTGAATGGTTTTTTTAGGCTACAAGTGAGTCGCAAAAAGCTCGATTTGGGTACAAGTCATTCTATTTTTCGCATTTTGAAATACCTTTTATGGATTATTTTGGTAGCCATCGTTTTAGAATCTGCAGGCTTCAAATTATCTATTTTGCTTGCAGGCTCGGCAGCTCTTTTGGTTGGTTTAGGCTTTGGTATTCAGCAACTTTTTGGCGATTTTGTTTCGGGTTTGGTTATTATTGCCGAAAGCACGCTCAAGGTGGGCGATATTATTGATGTAGATGGAGTTACAGGCAGAGTGATTGAATCGGATTTGCGCACTACTAAAATTTTGACCCCTGATAATATTACCATCATTTTGCCAAACTCGCAACTTACTTCTAATAAGGTAATTAACAACACAAAATCGGATACAACCACTCGTTTTAGAGTTCCTGTGGGAGTTGCTTATGGCTCTGATGTAGAGCTTGTTGAACAGATTTTGATGAATAGCGCTCTTGAAAATGAAGATGTGCTAAAAGACCCTGCACCTACGGTTATTTTAAAGAATTTTGGAGAATCTTCCCTCGATTTTGAATTACTCTTTTGGAGTGGAAATGGATTTGGAGTTCAGGTAGTTAAAAGTAATTTGCGCAAAGAAATTTATCGGAAATTTAAAGAAAATGGCATTGTAATTCCGTTTCCACAGCGTGATATTCATATTCAAAAGTAAGTTTTGTTTATTTTTTATGATGCTATTTTGATAATTTGTAGAGAAATTTTATAATAAATGAACGATTATTTATCTAAATATCAATTATATCCATTGCAAATACACGAAAAACCAAATCCTGATTTGAATTTGTGTGTTGTGATTCCTTGCTTTGATGAGCCAGATGTAATTTCTTCGCTTAATTCGTTAAAAATGTGTGATTTACCTCTAAGAAGTGTGGAGGTTATTGTTGTTGTTAACTCTGGCGAAAATACGGATTTTTTTATTGTTCAGAAAAACCGTAAAACTTTTATTGATATTCAAAATTGGATAGCTGTAAACTCGTCAGAAAAATTAAAATTTCATGCATTTAATGTTGTTAATTTGCCACATAAATTTGCAGGAGTCGGTTTTGCTCGAAAAATTGGAATGGACGAAGCCTATTCGCGCTTGGTTTCCGTTGAAAATGAGAATGGTATTATTTTGGGTTTCGATGCCGATTCTACTTGTAAGCCAAATTATTTGTGTGAAGTAGAAAAGCATTTTGACCAAAATTTAAAATCAACAGGTGCATCAATTTATTTTGAGCATCCACTGCAAGGCTCTGACTTTGAAGCTGAAATATACGAAAATATTGTTCGTTACGAATTGTATTTGCGTTATTATAAGCAAGCGCTTCAATTTGCAGATTTCCCGTTTGCTTTTCATACTATTGGCTCAAGCTTTGCCGTTAGAGCCAATATTTATGCAAAGCAAGGTGGAATGAATAGACGAAAAGCTGGTGAGGATTTTTACTTTTTACAAAAAATAATTCCGCTCGGAAATTACCACGAAATTAATACTACTACCGTTTTTCCTTCTCCCCGTCCTTCGGATAGAGTGCCTTTTGGGACTGGAGCGGCAATTCAAAAAATGCTTCAAAACAATTCAAGCATTTATTTAACATATTCAATTCAGGCATTTCTCGATTTGAAAACTTTTTTTAGAGAAAAGAATATTTTTTATAAAACAAAAAAAGAAGACGCGATTAACTATTTGAATAACAATAAAATATCTGAAATTATTGTTGGGTTTTTGCTTGAAAATAGTTTTTTTGATGAATTGATAAAAATAAATGAAAATAGTCCTAATTTGAAGGTTTTTAACACTCGTTTTTTTCAATGGTTCAATGCTTTTCGTGTACTTAAATTTTTGAATTTTTCGCATGAAAATTATTATCAGAAAGACGATATTGAAATACAAGCGTCTAATTTTCTGCAAATTGCACATCACCGTTTGACTTGCAATTTTGAAGCAAAAGGGTTGCTAGAACAATTTAGAGTATTAGATTGTTTTAAAAATGAAGCAATAGAATTAGAAACGCAAATATTTTGAATTTAAAAATATAATATTTTATTTTTTTTACGTTTTATACGTATTCTATTTTAATTCTTGGTGGATTAAATTGAGTAGTAAAAAACATTTTAGATTTGGTATTATGTTTGAAATTACTTTGTTTTTTAATTAAAATTATTGTAAATTGTCAACAAATTTATAAAATTCTTTTTTGATTTTAACTATTTTATTTTCTGCGATTTAACTTTTTGTATTAGAAAATTAACATTTAAAATTTATATCATTAAAATTTTTTAGCTATGAAGAAAATTATAATACTCAATTTAATATTCTTCCTTTCTCTAAATCTTTTTGCACAGCAAACTGGTTGTATTTCAGGAGATTGTGAAGATGGTTACGGTACTTATGTTTGGGGACCTGGCAACTGGCAAGGCGATAAATATACCGGCGACTGGAAAGGCGGCTTGCGCCATGGATTTGGAACTTATTACTATTCTGGTGGTGCTAAATACATTGGCGAATATGAAAACAACGTAATGCACGGGCAAGGAACTTATTATTGGGCTGATGGCGACAAATATACCGGCGGCTGGCTCAATGGAAAGCAAGAAGGAGAAGCAACTTATGTTTATGCCGATGGAACTATTAAAAAGGGAACTTGGAAAAATGGAACTTATCTGAGCAATGACAACGTTACAAGTGGTTGTATTTCAGGAGATTGTTCGAGCGGTTATGGCGTGTATGTGTGGGAAGATGGCGAGCGATATGAAGGAAATTGGAAAAACGGAATGCGCAACGGACGTGGCGCAAATACATGGGCAAATGGCGCAAAATACGATGGCGACTGGGTAGATGATAATAAAATAGGCTATGGTACTTATATTTACAAAAATGAATCGGAATATGGCTCATACACAGGTGATTGGGTAGCTAATAAAATGAACGGAAGAGGTTCTTTTTATTGGAAAAGTGGTCAAAAATACGTTGGGGATTTTATAGAAAATTATTTTACAGGGCAAGGAACCATGTATTATACCGATGGTACAATTGAAAGCGGATTGTGGGAAAATGACGTTTACAAAGGAAACAAAACAACCTACGACAATGACTCTTATGGTTGCGTTTCAGGCGATTGCGATAATGGCTGGGGCGTTTACAAATGGGATTCGGGCGAAAAATACGAAGGTAACTGGGAAAATGGAAAACGTAACGGACAAGGAACTAATTATTTTGCAAATGGTGCAAAATACTCTGGCGAATGGAAGGACGATTATAAACACGGTTTTGGTACTTACAACTATCATTCAGACTCTGAATATGACTACTACAAAGGAAATTACGTAATGGATAAACTTACAGGGCAAGGTACTTTTGTGTACAGAAATGGACAAAAATACGTTGGTTCTTTGCAAGATAGCTATTTCCATGGAGAAGGAACAATGTACTATGCCGATGGCACTGTGCAAAGTGGGATTTGGGAAAAAGATAATTTTGTGGGCAAATCTAAAGGCAATGTTGGCTGTATAACAGGCAATTGCGATAACGGTTACGGAACATATTCTTTTGAAAGTGGCGCAAAATATGTAGGAAATTGGAAAGCCGGAAAATATAATGGCGAAGGCACGTTTTATTATGCCAACAGCGATAAGTATATTGGTAACTGGATTGACGACAGCCGTACTGGAAAAGGAACTTACATTTGGGCAAGTGGAGTAAAATATATTGGCGACTGGGTAGATGGAAGCTACACCGGAATTGGAACCATGTATTATACCGATGGGACCTCAAAATCAGGACGATGGAAAGACAATAATTATGTAGGACCTATTGAAGAAGAAAATAAAGGTCCGATGGTTACATGGCTTACCCCTGAATATTTTACATCTACAACAAGTTCAAATGTTTATAAAATTAAAGTTTGTGTAGAATCATCGACTCCTGTTACCGCTATTGTTTACGTAAATGGAAAAGAGCAAACCTCAACAAATCGTGGATTTTCGGTAGTGAGCAGTGCTTGCGACTACACCATAGAACGCGAAATTCAGTTAACCGCTGGCGACAATAAAATTAAGGTAACTGTTTCAAACCAAACAGGTTCTACAACTACCGAAGAGCGAACTGTTACGTTCCAAAACGCAAGTTCTAGCTCTGAAAAACGTTTGGCTTTGATAATAGGAAATAGTAATTATGCCGCATCACCTTTGAGAAACCCAGAAAATGATGCCAAAGCGATTGCTAAAAAATTAGAAGGACTTGGATTTGAAGTGATGCTTTTTTTGAATCAAAACCAAGCCGACATGAAAAAAGCTTTCCGTACTTTTGGCGAAAAACTAGCAACTGACAAAGGAACAGGTTTGTTTTTCTATGCAGGGCACGGAATGCAGGTTGATGGCGAAAACTATTTAATCCCGATTGGAGCAGATATTCAAAAACAGCAAGACGTTGAACTTGAAGCAGTTAATTTGAAACGATTGCTTGGTGAGATGGATTATGCACGTAATAACATGAATATAATCATATTAGATGCTTGTAGAGACAATCCTTTTGCAAGTGCCACACGCTCAAGCGGAGGCAATGGATTGGCACAAACCAATGCACCACAAGGAACTTTCATTGCTTATGCAACTTCCCCTGGTTCGGTAGCTGCCGATGGCTCTGGCTCTAATGGACTTTATACCCAAGAATTTTTAACTGCTCTCGAACGAAAAGGCGAATCCATCGAAAATGTTTTCAAAGAAGTAAGACGAAATGTGTACAAAAAATCTGACGGAAAACAAGTTCCTTGGGATAACTCTTCTATTTTTGAAGACTTTTTCTTTAATAAATAATATTTTGAAAATCAGTGTTTTAAAGATTTGAAATCTATTTGGCTAAAACTAAACTCAATAAATTTCAAATCTTTAACTCTTAGAATTTTATAGTTGTAAAATTAAAATACACGCGAAATGAAAAAAATTAGCATATTATTGATGCTGCTCTTGTTTTTTAGTGCCTCTTTTGCTCAAAAAGATACTACAAAATACAAAAGAGGTCTGAAATATGACGACACAGGCTATCAATCTACACAAATGAAAGCACCCTTGGTGCGCAGCATGTACGGAAATAGCTTACCTACAAGTGCTTCCCTTGTTGATTATGCGCCAACTCCTTTAAGTCAAGGTAGTTACTCTACTTGTGTAGGCTGGGCAAGTGCTTATTGCGCGCTTACCATTGTGGAAGCTAAAACGCTTAACCTCACCGATAAAGCTAAAATTACAGAAAATGCTTTTTCACCTGGTTTTCTCTACAAACACATCAAAGACGATGGTGATGCTAATTGCGCTTGGGGCTCTTCATTGAGCGATGCCTTGAATATTTTAAAAACAGTAGGAGCAGTTCGGTATTCGGAATTAAGTATTAATTGCCCCGATAATATCACCAGTAATTTGCTCTCGAATGCTAAAAATTATAGAATTACCGATTACGCAAAACTTTTTGGACTTACCGATGGTAATGCCTTTAAAATACAGGCAGTTAAAAAAAGTTTGTCCGAAAATAACCCAGTAGTTATTGGTATGCTTGTGCCCAATTCTTTTTACCAAGCTACTGATGTTTGGATGCCAACAGAAACCCATTTGGGCGATTACGGCGGGCATGCAATGTGTGTAGTAGGTTATGACGATAACAAAGCGGGAGGAGCATTTTTAGTCCAAAACTCATGGGGAGTAGAGTGGGGAAATAGTGGATATATTTGGATAAAATACGCCACTTTTGCCGATTTTACAAAATATGCTTATGAAATTATAGGCAACATGGCAAGTGGCTACCCGCACAAAACTGTAGCTGAAGAGAAAGTATTAAAAGGTGCTATTCGCTATGAGCGTAGCGGTACAAATGGAGCTGGAGTTTCAATGAATGCCACAAGGAAAGGTAACGTGTTCAGAATGAAAGATTCGTACAAATCTGGCACTCAATTTCGAATTTATATCAGAAACTCTGAACCTGCTTATGTTTATGCTTTTGGAACAGATGCAACGCAAGCAATTTTTCCGGTTTTTCCGTATGACAAACTCATTAGCCCAGCTTTGAACTACTCCGACAACGAAGTAGCTTTGCCAGACGAGCAGCATTACATACAAATGGACAAAACGGTAGGAACAGACTATATGTGTGTTCTTTATTCAACTGAACCTCTTAATTTTGAGCAAATTATCAAAGATGTTGAGTCAGGCTATGGAACTTTTGCCGAACGTATAAAAGGAGCTTTAGGAACAAAACTACTTAACAACGAAGAAATTGATTTTTCCGAAGGAAGTGTTATTTCTTTTGATGCAAAATCCAAAACAAAAACAGTGGTATCCATGATTGTAGAAATAAATCATGTTCCTTAGTTTTTTGCTCAAAAAATCTTAATTAAGATAATACGAGTATAGCTTTTCAAAGGTTTAAAAATGTTTACAGTAACTATTTTATCGCTGTACAACGTTTTTAAACCTTTTTTAGTTATTTTTAAAAAGAAAATACAATAAATATTGAAATTAAATATTTTTTTACTATATTTGTATGCTCAAGTTTCTATAATCGCTTTTTATTTAAAAAGAAATAAAGCATTCTTAAATCGAAAATTTTTAAATGATATTTTCGTTATAATGCTTCTAAAATTAGATTTTTCGGGGCTAACGAAATATTAAAAACCACAGTTTTCTGTTGCAGAAGAATATTTTTTGTATCGTAAAGTGTCGTTTTTATTTGTTTAACTTCTTTTAATAAATACAAAATGAATCCAGAAGATTATCAATTGAATGTTGATTATAATACTGTTTTACAATTAGTTTCGCAGATGTCAGATTCCGACAAAGAAAAAATTTTAGAGGAAGTTGATGATACGAATAATCGACTAAAAATTAGCTTAAACGAAGAGAAAATCAAAAATATTTTGAGAATAGTAAGACCTTTTTTGAGCCATAAATTGGGTAAATATACACACCAAAAATCCTCAACCGACTGGTCTTTTGTTGGCTTTGCTTTTACTAAAAAAAACTTAGGCTATATTTTTGGGATAAATGTAGGCTTCTTTAAAAAAAATGAGCAAACCATGTTTAACTATGCAGGAATGAATATTTTAGTTCGTTCCAATGGCGGAGAAAATGAATTTAGAGGAAACATATTAAATTTCTTTAGAGCCAATTTAGCCGATTGGGCTAACCAAAATGAAAAGGTATATTCTTATCCAGCACGAGGAGATGAAGGAGTAGAGGTTGCTCGTTATAAAAGAATAGAAGACTTTAATTCGCCCAATGCAATTGTAGATTACATTCAAGATTGCATTTTATCGTTTCATAAAATCTACCCTATTATTATCGAAAATTCCGGCTTGTTTGAAGGCGTTGTTAGAGCAGCACCTAAATGGGACGAGCTATTTATTGATATTTGCAAAGAAAATTTATAGAAAAAAAGAACTTCATATAAATATTAATTCTTTGAATAATAAATAATTAACCAAATTTATAGTTCTATCAAATACTTCAGAAAAGTAAAATTTGATATAAAAAATAAAATTATGGAAAAGTCAAATCTTCAAATATCTCTTAGTTATCAACAAATTGCAGATTTAGTATTGCAATTGTCCGAGGAAGATTCTCAAAAATTGCGGAATGAATTAAAAAAAATACTTTCGGGATTAAAATTTAGAGTTTCAGAAGAAAAAATTAGGAATATTTTGCAAGATATAAAGAAATATTTCAACGATAAACTAGGAAAATATACGCATAAAAAATCATCAAAAGATTGGTTCTTTTATGGATTAGGTTTTTCTACCGAAAATTTAGGATATGTCTTTGGGTTTAACATTGGTTTCTTTTATAACTCTGAAATTAATTTGTATGAAAAAATAGGAATGAATGTTTTAATAAGAACTGACGGAGATCAAGTTGAGATTAGAAACCAATATCTTAATTTCTTTAGGCAAAAACTTAGTACTTGGTCAAATACTCCAGAAAAAGATTATTTTACTCTCGAAAGAGACGGTAAAGGCATCGAAATAGGTAGGTATGCCGAAATAAAATCATTTGAAACAGAAGAGCAAATTCTTCAATTTTTGAAAGAATGTGTTGACGGGATACACGCTATTTATCCTGATATTATTTACCGTAGCGATAATATCTTTCATAAAGTAGTGAGAGCTGCACCACCATGGAAAGAGCCAATTATAGAGTTGTGTAAACATACTGCTAGTTAATTTAAAAATATGCTCCTTGCAAATTTGCAAGGAGCATGTTTTTTTAATTAAATGGCTTCATTTAATTTTTGTAAAAAATACTCATCTTTCCAAGTTTTCCCTGTCCAAAACCATTCTTTTTTTTGAGCTACAATCGAAAAACCTGCCTTTTTGAAAAGATTTATACTTGCCTGGTTATCAATCAAAATATTACAATAAAGCTGATGTAACTCTAAAAAATTAAACGCATAATCAATTAATAACGTTAGTGCTTCAAATGCAACTCCTTTTTGCCTGTCTCGTGTATCGAATATTAAAATTCCAATACCAGCTCGTTTATGAAACGCCTCAAAATCAAATAAATCAATACAACCTACTGCTTTTTTATTTTCATTTGACTCAATCATCAAGCGTAGCTGTTTTGTTTCATAAATGCCTAACGAAGATTCTTGCACAAATAGTTCTAGCTGGTGTTTTGAAATAGGCACGCTTGTACTTGAAATTCGCCATAAATCAGTACTATTTTCCCATTCATAGAGAGTTTCAATATCGTAAGGCTCTAAAGCTCTTAGGCTGATACTTTTATTTTTTAGCATATTTTTAAACTAAAAAGCCGACAATGATTTTCATTGCCGGCTTTGTATATGTGGGAAACTAATTTTTAGAGTTCTTTATTTACTTTAAATTTGTCGGGAACTTGTAGGCTCACAACTTTTACTTTTGGAGCATTTTCGCCAGTAACTTTAAACTCGATTCTACGGTTAAATTTCATCGATTCTTCTTTCCATGAACCATCTGAATTTTGGTTTATTGCTATTGGTGTGCTATATCCAAACTCTTTTATCGTTATGTTTTTAGCATTAACACCCTTTTTTACCAAATAATCTTTTACAAAAGTAGCGCGTTGTGCCGAAAGCTTAACATTGTATTTTTCTGTTCCTATTTTACAGCAGTGTCCGTCTATTTGAAGCCCCAGGCTTGGATCTTTTGTTAGATATTCAGCAAATTTGTCTAGGCTTTGGAATACACCAGGATTTAGTTCTTCATTGATTACAAATTTATTAAATTCAAACATAATGTCGTTTATTGCAATTGCATAATCAGCATATTTTGAAGGTTTGTATAAAGTTGTAACTCCTAAATTATTGGCACTCAGTTTTTGCAAATAAGAGTTTGTTCGAGCTACAGGTAGTGTATCTACCGCAGGTTCGTAGCCTACTTCTTCATAACTGATTGAATAATCTTTTGTAGGACTTAACAACATGTAATATTTTCCTGTTGTTTTGTCGGGTCTAAAAGTTCCGATAAGCTCATCACTCTCAGGATCTCTTACATAAATAACGGCTGAATCAAGCGGGCTGTCATTCTCTAGTTTTAAAATACCTTCGTATAGTGCAATATTTTGAAAATTACCATCACCAAAACCAATTTGATAAAGATCAGCTCTATTCAATGCACCTACATTTTGTTGCGACGATGCGTAATATGCCTTATTGCTAGCAGGATTTACTACATAGTACAAATCGTCATCAGTGGTATTTATTGGGTAACCTATATTTACGGGTTTACTCCATACGCCTTCTTCGTTTTGTGTTGAAGAGAATATATCATAACCACCCATACTACTGTGCGATTTTGAACTAAAATAGAGAGTTCCATTTGGGTGGACAAATACACCTTCTTCATCTTCGCTTGTGTTTAAGATGCTACCCAAGTTTTTAGCTTTAGCCCATGAACCATCAGGAAGTCTTTTTGAAACATACAAATCTAGACCACCATAGCCTATTTTTTGTTTAAATAGTTTTCCTTCTTCGTTTTGCTTTTCTCTATCGCTAACGAAATACAAATACTGTCCGTCTGCAGAAATAGAGGCATGAGTTTCTTTGTATTTTGTATTGATGTTGTCATTTAATTTTTCTGGTTTTGACCAAGTTTGTCCATTTTCAGATTCCGAATAATAAATATCACCTTTACCTGTGGCATCTTTATAAATGTACAATTGTTTCCCATCTACCGATAAAGAAATACTAGCATCATTGCCTTTGCTGTTTATATTATCGCTAATTAACTTCGGAGCTGTCCATTCTCCATCTATTTTTTGCGAAATGTAAATATCCTCAGCCCATTGACCTTCTGCTAATTGCTTTCCTTTATTACCTTCGCGTAAGCTGGTAAATATAAGTGTTTCTTCATTAGCTGAAAGCACAGGACTATGGTCACTATAGTCCGAACTTAAATTAGTCAATGGAATAACTTCCATCTCAACACGATTTTTAGTAAGCTCGATACCATTTTTACAGTAAACAATTTCTCGTTTTACTGCCTTTTCAAAATCCTCACTTTTGGGCGGAAGCTTTACTAATAATTTGTTATACACATCAAGAGCCTCTTGAAACTTATAGTTTGCGTGGTACGCTTTCCCTAGAAAGTACATCGCCTCCAAAGGCACTTCGCTTAGCTCTTTAGTTTTCCCTATTACTTTAATATAGGTCTCACTTTCAGCACCTTCAGGGATGTCTTGTACAGCTTTCTTTAGATACTTGGCTGCTCTATCTTTTTTATCAGTTATATTTAGATAGCAGTAACCTAAATAAAAATTTAATATTGCACTGTTCGGATCTTCTCTTAATAAGCTCTCGTACATTACAACAGCCTCTTCAAAATTGCCCGCATCAATATAGCTTTCTGCTTTCGCAAAGCGTTTTTCGGCAGATATTGTAGTATCTTTGGGCACTGAATTCGCAATACTATAACTCCCGGTTAAAAACATTAAAATAACTAGGATATAAAAATTTTTCATAACAATAAAGATTATAAAGTTTTATTAAATTTTTTCGTATTTATAGTTTTTGTTTTTTTCTTTTTTTGATTATACAAATATAAAAAAATATTTTTATTTGTTTCGCAATTTACAAAAAAAATATGAAATTAAATACTATTATTCAAAATAAAAATGGATAATTTCGTATTTATAGTTAAAGTTTATACTTTAATCATTTGATATAAAGTAATTTGATTATAATTTTAATTGTTAATAAATTTTCTATTTATTTTTTTAAAATTAATCAATTCAATAAAATTTTAATTAACTATCAAAATTTTCTTCTGCATAATTTTTCACAAAAATAAATAAATTTGTAGATAATACATAATTTTTTTTCTTTTTATTCATTTTTAGATGAAAAAACTTTTTTTTCTAGCGAATCGTATATTTTAAATTCAATAGATTCTGTTGATAATGAATGAATAATATATAAAAGTAGTTTCTTTTGTATCGAAAATGAAATTATGATTTTCTCTATCTTATTTTTTTTAATTTGCTTTTTTGCTTCTTCAAATTCATCTAAATCTTTAATTTTGTCTAATTCCAGATGTTGATAATTTTGTTTTTCGAAATCGCTAATAATAACTTTTTTCATTTCCGATAATTCTTTCTTCTCTGAAATTATTAGCAAATTCTGATTCTTTTTTTCTCTCTTTTGGAGTTTAAATGCCTTTTTTGATTTCAAATACAAAAGTGAAAAAAGAATGCGTAAATTTATTGCAATTTTTATAAATACAAAGAAAAATTTTGTCTTTTTTTTGTTAAAATATTTTATTGCAAAGATTTTCATTGCATTATAAAAGGTATAAATATATTTCTCCTCCCCTTTTTTTGTACTTTCGCCTTTAAAATGTAGTATTTGTGTCTTAGGAAAGTAATAATTTTTATAACCACCTTGTAAAATTCGATACGATAAATCAATATCTTCACCATACATGAAATAGTTTTCGTCAAAAAGACCTACTCGTTGCAGTGCTTGCTTGCGGATAAACATAAAAGCTCCTGAAAGTATTTCTATTTCATTTGTCTCATTTTCAGGTAAATAGCTTAAATTATAACGTCCAAATCGTTTGGATTTTGGGAAAAATTTCGAAAATCCAAACATCTTATAAAAGGAAACCGCTGGAGTAGGAAATGCTCTTTTGGATTCTGGTTGAAACCTTCCATCAATACCTATCATCTTTACGCCAAGTGCCCCACAATTAGTGTTTTGACTCATAAATTCGAGGCAATCTACAAGTGTATTTTCTTCTATTATTGTATCTGGATTTAGCAGCAAAACATATTCGCCTTTTGCTTGTCTAATTGCTTGATTATTAGCTTTTGAAAAACCTAAATTTTCTTTGTTTTCTATTAATTTTACCCAATGATATTTTTCTTTTATAAAGCTGACCGATTCGTCAGTTGAATTATTATCAATTATAATTACCTCTAAATCAATATTTTGTTGAGCATCTTTTACCGAACTCAGACACAAATTGATAAAATTCCGAACATTGTAACTTACTATTATTATTGAGAGTTGCATTTTTTATTTTAAGGGTTTAATGGAATTCAATTCTGTTTAAAATTGAGCGTCCTAGCGTTATTTCATCGGTATATTCTAGCTCATCGCCAAAGGAAATACCACGAGCTAAAGTGGTTAGTTTTACATTCAAACCACTTAACTTTTTGTGAATAAAGTAGTTAGTTGTGTCGCCTTCCATAGTTGTACTTAGAGCCAAAATTATTTCGTCAATATTTTCATTTTCAACTCTTTGATGCAAATTATCAATCGTTAAATCACTTGGACCAATTCCGTCGATTGGCGAGATTATTCCACCCAAAACGTGATACAAACCGTTGTATTGCTGCGTGTTTTCGATGGCTAAAACCTCTCGAATACTTTCCACTACGCAAATGGTATTGCGCGTGCGTTTGGGATTTGCACAAATTTCGCACACGTCCGTATCTGAAATTGAATGACAAATTTTGCAATTTTTAATATTTTCTGCCAACTCGTTTAGCGAATGGCTAAATTGCAAAATTTCTTTTTTTTCGTGTTTTAATAAATGCAAAACTAAGCGAAGCGCTGTTTTTTTACCTATTCCGGGCAAATTTGCAAATTCATTTACGGTATTTGATAAATATTTTGAGGGCAATTCTGTCATTTAATTATGCTTTTTAGAAAGTAATCAGTTACTTTTTTTTAAACTATTATTCGTCAAAATCGAATAAATCATCACTTGTTTTTTGCACTTTTTTCTCAATTTTAGTCTTTTTAGCTATTTTTTCGAGTTTTATTTCATCTACTAGAGACATTACTTTGCTCAGTTCTTTTTGCTTGTTGCTTTCTTCTGCTTTTTCTTCTAAAATTTCCCACTCTTCGCTTTCCGACGATTGAATTAATTTTTCTATCAATTGCTCTTTTATTTCTGGACGAGCCTCTTTTTCAATCTCTTCAAGTTGTTTTTGAATATTTTTAAGCATTTCATTTACTTCTTGAATTACTGTTTGGGCTTTTTCCTCTTTATTTTGCCGAATTTCC
>Ga0316608_1000710_pt1 | contig 14485 bp, 12 predicted proteins | sample MIS2016152B_MG_FD_207673 | JGI IMG/M metagenome (GOLD analysis project Ga0316608, IMG submission 207673) | Microbial mat bacterial communities from Middle Island sinkhole, Lake Huron, Michigan, United States - MIS.2016.152B | ecosystem: Environmental > Aquatic > Freshwater > Lake > Sediment...
ATTTACACATATATCTTCGATGTCCTTTACTTTTGCCATATTTTATTATTTTCTCTGATTTGCAAAAAGGACATTCTGTTTTTTCATAATCTGGTATAACTACTTCTTTTAATTGTAGTTAATCTAAAGTCTTTTTTTGATCATCTTTCGATAATTTAAGAAATAATGCTTTTATTTGTTCAATTATTTGCATAATTTTGCTATAAAATTTTTCGCAATATAGCAATTTTTTTCAACAACAACGTTTTTAATTAGAGCCAATTTTTTTTACTTTTGTGTTTAAAACGGATATTCATTTTATATTTTAAATTTTTTGAATAATTTAGATAAAAGGAATATTAAAATATTTGAAATTTGAATTAAAATTTTCACATTTTCAAATTTTCTAATTTCCAAATTTTCTCATTTCCGAAATCAAAAAATAATACAAATATCGGAAAAACAATATTTTAAAATTCAAAATTGTTTTTTATTTACAATAATGAATATTTGGCACATAACTTGAATTTATGAAAGGCAAAAAATATTAAAAATATTAAAGTTTAATTGATTTTTTTCTATAAATTTGCAACCAGCTCACATTTTTAGAAATATGAAAAACAGAATTCAAATATTTGAAGAAAATAAAATGATAGGTGGTTATTCTTTAGCTGTTAGAGAAGATTGGTCGCACAAAATCAAGAGAGTAAATATTACCGAAGTCGAAAAACAGAAATATATTGATACATTTGGAGAAGAAATTATAACTTATGATGAATTTTTTGAATGGTGGTGCAGAATTAACAAATATGGAAAATTTATTCAGTAAAAATAATAAGATTGTTATTAGAATAAAAAACTGAATTTTGAGTTTTAAAAGCACACATACTCTTACAAAATGAAAAAATATTTTATTATAATATTACTATTTTTAAATGTTTTAGTTTCATGTGTTGAAATTCAGCCATCACAGCCTCCAACAATAACAATTACACCCGATGAATTGACAGAAATATCAATTTTAAAGCCAGTTATTTACACAGTTACAGTATTTTCAAACGAAGATTTAAAGAAATTTAAATTAACTAGTACTCCTACAATTTTTGTAAAAGATACCACTTTCGGGGAGTATTCACACCACTTAACTTTCAGTTTCAGTTTAAAGCTGCCAAATATCACATATTCAACGTATAATGATAGTCTAGTAACTCTAAAATTTGAGGTTTCAGATGAGTTTAACACAACTATAAAAACCAGTCAACTCAAAATAACACAAGGATATCCAGCTGTAATTAATAAAAGTATTGAATTAGAAGCACAACCTGATGGATTAATGTTTTATTCGTTTTCGGCAGATAGTTTATACACTTTGGCAAATGTAGCTAAAGACTCCGCCGAATTGGCATTTGTTTGGCATTCAACTTATAAACATGTTTTATGTTCGCCAGATGCTCATTTCTTAAATACGGTGCTTCAAGAATATTATCCATTTGATAACACAATTATGTTACATACCAAAGCACAACGACTATATTCTGACTGGGACGAAATTGATGCAAAATATTTATACGAATATGTTGTTAGCGAATATTATATAAATGGAAATCTCAGTAATGGAGTTGGTGTAAATAATTGTGAAAATGGTTATATTATTGGTTTTGAACTTATAGATGGTAGAAAAGGGGCTTTGGAGATTACCAATGTTTTAAAAACTACAAATAAAATTTATTTAAATATTAAAATTCAGGAATATGCGTTGTAAAAACGGAATTTTTATATTTAAGAAAAAAATCAGGATAATTATTGCATTTATACTTCTATTTTACTTTAATAACATTTTTTCTCAGAATTGTGACACTGTAACAACCAGTTCATTAAACGATATTTACCAAAACGTAATTATAAATCACTTACAAAATTATGTAAATGCATCAAATATGTTGAATCAAGTAATTAAATTAGATTCGACATTTGTAAATTCTTATTATCTTCTTGGAAAATTGAGTTATGATAAATTGCTTGAATCTCAGAATTTATCAGTAAACGAAAAATCTGATATTTATCGTGAAAATGCGATTCGGAATTTAAAAAAAACAATAGAAAAATGTCCAGAATATGATAATTATAATTCGTTTTATTATTTGGGAGTAATATATTATGATTCTGATAATTATGAAAAATCTTTAGAATCCTTAAATCTTTTTATTAGTCAAAACAATCTAAATGAAACTTTTCTGGCAGATGCAAATAAGAAAATATCATTAATTAATGATTATTACTATTTAATAAATAATCCTGTCGATTTTAATCCTGTTTTACTCGATGGAGTATGCTCAGATGCAGACGAATTTTTGCCTTTGGTATCTCCAAACGGAGAGTTTTTTTTCTATACACGAAGATTTAAAGACGTTAAAAATGCTTTAACATCAAATGATTACATTGAAGAGTTTACTTTCAGTACAAGATTAACATCAATAGATAGTTGCGAAGAAAAATATACAACAGGAGAGCCAATGCCTTATCCGTTTAACGATGGAAGATTGCAAGGTGGAGCTACAATTACAATTGATAATAATCTAATGTTCATAACAATATGTGAATTTGAACGAAGTTATTATACTTCTTACAAAAATTGTGATTTATTCTATACAACATTTGAATCAGGTGAATGGTCCACACTGAAACGTGTTGGCAAAAACGTTAATAATCTAACAACTTTTGAAGGTCAGCCATCAATTACAACTGATGGAAAAACGGTCTATTTTGCGAGTAACAGAGATGGAGGTTTTGGAGGATTTGACATTTACAAAATAATTATGAATGAAGAAGATGATACATGGTCTGATCCAATAAATCTAGGAACTAAAATTAATACTGCTGGCGACGAAAAAACTCCATTTATTCATTCAGACGATAAAAGTTTGTATTACGCATCAAATGGAAGTGGCGGAATTGGGGGTTTTGATATTTTTATGTCAATTTTATCTGATGAAAATGTTTGGTCTGAGCCTCAGAATATTGGTTATCCAATTAATACTGTTGCTGATGAAGTTGCATTTATTATAAGTACAAATGGACAGAAAATTTATTTCTCGTATTTAAAACCTGATTCTGAAACTGGTTGGGATATTTGTACTGTTGATTTACCAAAAAATGTGCGTCCTGCAAAAGTTTTACTTTTGACTGGAGATATTACCGACGAATTGGGGAATCCTGCAAAAAATGCAACTGTAGAATTAACAAATATTCAAACATTAGAATCAACGGAAGGTCTTGTAAATGAAGAAACTGGAAAATATGCCGTTTCAACTGTTGTTGAATTAGATGATAGTTTTGTGTTAACCGTTAACAGTGAAGGAACATTTTTTGATACTTATTTTATTGACCCGTTTAACGAATTATACGACCCGCCAACCGAACTCGATATCCAACTTCACTCCATTGAAAAAGAGCTACCTGTAGAGTTGCGGACTGTAAATTTTGAAACAAATTCGGCTGAATTAAACGAAACCAGTATTATTTGTATTAAAAAGTTATTGAAATTTTTAGAAGTCAATAATACTCTGATTATTGAAATAGATGGACATACAGATAATGTTGGAGGTTATAAAGAAAATTTGGAATTATCAAAAATGAGAGCGAAAGCTGTACACGACTATTTGATTGATAATGGTATAGAGAAAAAACGAGTTTCATATCAAGGTTTCGGCGAATCAAAGCCAATTAATTCCAACAATACCGACGAAGGAAAAGCTGATAATCGAAGAGTTGAATTTATTGTTATGGATTAATTTTTAGATATTTTTTTTAATCTTATATCTTTTATTTCAATTATTAATAACTTTATTTACAGCCAAATACAAACTTTCAAAACCGGTTTTTTCGTGAATTTCCGGAGTTAAAGTGTTCATATTTCTTAACATTTCCATTATTTCGTCAATAATTCGTCTGATATCATTGTATTGATTTACCTTTTCGATAACAGCACCAATTCCAACAGGATTGATAATTGTTTTAATTTTCAGTTTAAGTTCCTCAATTTTAATATCCCAGAAGTTGAGATAGTCGATTCTGTCAATTTCATCATAAATTTTTGCATTTGAAAGCACAATAGGAAAAATTCTTTCCCAAGTATCTTTGTTTCTGTTAATTTCGAGCATTTCGAACATACAATTCTCAGATTTCAGATATTTATCAGAAATTACAACAATAATAACTTTTCCAAGTCCAATTTTTTGCATAAATTCCTTAATATTACCTTTATAACCAAGGTCTATTTTATCTCTGATAATTGAAAAATTTTTCTCCAGAAAAAAATTATATATTTTGTTAACCATTTCTTCGCTTTCACCTCCCCAAGCATAAGAAATAAATATTTCGGAATTTTGCATATTTTCAAAAATAAAAAATTAACGTTCTATTTCAAGAATTTCCAATTCTTTTATATCTGATTTATCAATAACAAATCTTATGGCAGTTTTAATTTTATGAAAACCTGAATTACCGGCAGCTCCAGGGTTTATGTGTAAACAATCATATTTTTTGTCGTAGATAATTTTCAGAATATGTGAATGACCACAAATAAATAAAGTTGGTGGTTTTTTAAGAAACTCCTGTTTCACTTCGTAAGTATATTTTCCAGGATAACCACCTATATGAGTTATTAATACGTCAACATTTTCGCAAAAAAATCGTTTCTTTTCAGGATATTCATTCCTTATTTCGTAACCATCAATATTTCCGAAAACAGCAGTTAAAGGTTTAATTTTCTTTAGTTTGTCAACTGTTTCTAAATTACCGATATCACCGGCATGCCAAATTTGGTCGCAATCTTTAAAAAAGTTAATTATTTTATCGTCTATAAATCCATGAGTATCAGAAAGCAAACCTATTTTTTGCATTTTATTTGTTTAGGAAAATGATTTTTTAAAATAATTTTAAAAGTAACAATTCAAATATTAATTTGCAAATAAATAAAATATCGAACTTTTAACTTTTAACTTTTACCTCTTAACTTTTAACTTTTACCTCTTACCTTTTACCTCTTAACTTTCAACTTTTAACTTTCAACTTTTAACTTTTAACTTTTAACTTTTACCTCTTACCTCTTACCTCTTACCTCTTAACTTTCAACTTTTAACTTTTAACTTTTAACTTTTACCTCTTACCTCTTAACTTTCAACTTTTAACCTTTACCTTTTACCTTTTACCTTTTACCTTTTACCTTTTACCTTTTACCTCTTACCTCTTAACTTTCAACTAAATTCCACCACCATCAATAAATAAATTTTCTTTTGCTCGTTGTTGTACAACACGTGAATTAGGAGGTAAATCATTTGTAATCCATACGTTTCCTCCGATAATTGAATTTGCACCAATTGTTATTCTACCCAAAATTGTTGCATGAGCATATATTACAACACCGTCTTCAACAATAGGATGTCGAGGAATTCCTTTTATTGGGTTTCCATTTTCGTCGAGCGGAAAACTTTTTGCACCAAGCGTAACACCCTGATAAAGTTTTACATTGTTGCCAATTACACAAGTTTCGCCAATTACAGTTCCGGTTCCGTGGTCTATTGTAAAATATTTTCCAATTTCTGCTCCCGGGTGAATATCTATACCTGTTTCTGAATGAGCAAGTTCAGAAATAATTCGTGGTAAAAGTGGAATATTCAATTTCAGCAGACAATTTGCTATTCTGTAATTTGTAAGAGCTTTAATTGCCGGAAAGCAGAAAATTACTTCGTCAATTCCTTTAGAAGCCGGGTCGCCTTCAAAAGATGCTTTAACATCATAACTTAATAGTTCTCTTAAATTTGGAATATTTTCCATAAATTTACAAGCAAGTTCTTCTGCCTGAAAAACACAATTATCACATTTAATGTTAGAATCATAAGAACAAGAGAAGCACAATCCACGTTTAATCTGCTCTGTAAGAATTTTATAAACTCTGTCGAGATTTACACCTAAATAATATTGCAAAGTATCATATTTTACTGCTGAATTTCCAAAAAAGCCCGGAAAAATAATTTGTCGTAAAACTTCAACCAGATTTTTTAATTCCGAAACCGATGGAACTAATTCGTTATGACGAGGTTCTCTGAAAAGATTTTTCAAAGAATCCTTATTTGATAATTTTTTTGTAACTGTAGTAAAAATCAAATTTATATCTTCCTGTTGCATGTTTTTTTTAGATTATGAGTTAAAAAGTGCTGTGCTTAAATATCTTTCGCCAGTATCACAAATAATAGTTACAATCATTTTTCCTTTATTTTCAGGACGTTTTGCAATTTCAAAAGCAGCTTTAACATTTGCTCCTGAAGATATTCCGCACAATATACCTTCTTCTTTTATAAGTCGTTGAGCCATTTCTATGGCTTCTTCGTTTTTAATTTTTATAATTTCGTCAATTAATTTTATATCCAGAATATCAGGAATAAATCCGGCTCCAATTCCCTGAATTTTATGAGGTCCCGGATTTCCACCCGAAATTACAGCAGAATCAAAAGGTTCAACAACAATGCTTTTAAAGTTTGGATTTCTCGATTTTAAAATATTGCTAACACCTGTAAATGTGCCACCTGTGCCAACTCCGGCAACAAAAATATCAATTTTACCGTCTGTATCTTTCCAAATTTCTTCGGCTGTTGTTTTCTGGTGCATTTCAACATTAGCCAAATTGTTAAATTGCTGTGGAATATACGAATTTTCAATTTTTGAAGCAAGTTCATTTGCTTTAGCAATAGCACCTTTCATTCCTTCTGAAGCTGGAGTTAAAACTATTTCAGCACCAAAAGATTTGATTAAATTTCGTCTTTCAGCCGACATTGATTCAGGCATTGGAATTATTAGTTTATAGCCTTTTACAGCACAAATCATTGCCAAAGCAATTCCGGTATTTCCGCTTGACGGTTCTATAATAACTGAATTTTTATTTATTAAACCTTTATTTTCAGCATTTTCAATCAGAGCCAAACCAAGTCTGTCTTTTACAGAACTTGCAGGATTGAAAAATTCGAGTTTTACTATTATTTCTGCTTCAAGTCCTTTTGTTATTGAATTTAATCTTATTAATGGCGTTCCACCAATTAGTTGTGTAATGTTACTTGCTATTTTCATAATGTATTATTTTAAAAATCAAATTTATTAAGATTAAATCTAAATAGCAAATTATTTTAAAATCATTTTTTAAATAATAATTTTTAAACTATAAATTAAATACCATTAAAATTTGTTGTAATTTTACAGAAAATTATAAATCTTTTTTATGACAAATTTATTTATATTACTCGGATTTGTAGGTATTTGGCAGATATTATTAGTATTATTGATTTTGTTTTTATTGTTTGGTGTAAAGCGAATTCCAAAAATGATAGAAGGTATTAAACAACGAGTTAGAGATATTGCAAAAGAAGTTGAAAATAATAATTCGGCAAAATAAATAATTATGAAAATTTTAATCGTTGATTTAATACACGAAATTTTAATAGAAAAACTTACAATTGCCGGATTTGAATGTACTTATAATCCGGATATTTCGAAAGAAGAAATTTTATATACTATCGAACAGTTTGATGGTTTGGTGATACGAAGCAAAATAAAACTTACTTCTGAAGTTTTAGAAAAAGCTGTAAATCTGAGATTTATAGGTAGAGTAGGAGCGGGGCTCGAAAGTATAGACCTCAGTTTTGCAAAAGAAAAAAACATTATCTGCATAAATTCACCCGAAGGAAATCGTGATGCAGTTGGCGAACATGCTGTAGGACTAATACTTTCACTTTTTCATAAAATAAATCAGGCAAATTCTGAAGTGAAGAATGGAATTTGGCAACGAGAAAAAAACAGAGGTACAGAACTTTGGAATTGTACTGTAGGGATTATAGGTTACGGAAATATGGGAAGTGCGTTTGCACAACGATTAAAAGGATTTGACTGTAAAGTAATATCTTACGACAAATACAAAACCAATTATTCAGATGGAAACACAACTGAAGTTGATTTACAAAGTATTTTTGAAACATCTAATATTCTGAGCATTCACACTCCGCAGACAGATGAAACAATGTTTATGGTTAATGATGAATTTATTAACAATTTTCATAAAAGTATTTACCTGATAAACACTGCCAGAGGGAAAATTGTAAAAACTGCGGATTTAGTAAAAAACCTGAAATCGGGTAAAATTTTAGGTGCAGGACTTGATGTTCTTGAATGGGAAAGTGTTTCGTTTAACGATATGTATAATGCAGAAAATGCTGATATGGAATATCTTAAAAATTCAGAAAATGTAATTTTGACACCTCATATTGCCGGAGTTACAAAAGAATCATATTACAAACTTTCATATTATATGGCAGAAAAGATTTTGAATCTGAAACTTAAATAGCTTTTATTGTGAAGTTTAGATATGAACGATAGTTTTTCATTATTTTAGTGTTGTATAAGACGTGTTTAAAATTTATATATAATGTTAATTATTAAATTTTTAACTCTAAATTGTCATTTCATGAAATCTCATTGATGTAATTTTGAAAGTTGAAGATTTAAAATAAGTATATCTGGAAAAAGAATATGATTTTCATATTTACTTTGTTAAAAATCAGTGCGTTCATCTAGGAGATTTACTCCTAAAGTCGTGAAAAAGTTCATGAAATGACATATGGGTGGAATTTTTTATAGAAAATAAAAAAAACTTATATAACATTATAAAAAATAGAATATTTTTTTTAAATAAAAAATTTTAAACAACCTCTAAGATTAATAAATATTTGCGTAGGAGAGATGTTTTTTTTTAATATATTGTAAATAATTTTAACTTCTAATTTTACTTAGACAAAGTTTTATATAAAATCTTAGTTTAATGAAAGATTAATAATAGTTCCTATCATTAGAAAATTATCAGGAATCATTGAAACCGGATTTTTAAAATCTCTTGTCAGAGCAAATTCATATCTTAAAAATATTTTTGTCGGATTTTCGGTTTTCTGAATAAAATATCCAAGACTAATACCTGATATAAACATAATTGCAGATTTACCTGGTTTATAATATTTAAAATTCTCTTCGTTAAATAAGTTCAGTAATTTTCCGGTAAATTGTCGGTATTCGTAACCGACTCCTAATGATAAATCTCCAAAAATACTCAATTTAGTGATATATCTACCAGTGATTTGAGTATTTATATAATAATTTTTTATTAAAGATTGGTTTTTAAATCCACCGGCATTAAGAGATTGTATTAATTGAAATTTTTCTCCAAAATATTTATATTCTGCTCCAATTTTTACTCCGCTATGTGTGTAAATATAAGTTGATTTCAGCATATTAAATTTGAAAGTATGTATAAAATAATTAACAGAAACCGGAATTTCAAAATTACTTTTAATGCTGTCGAAAATCGAATACTGAGCAAAAACGCTTGAATAACAGATGCTCACAAAAAATAGAAGTGGAAATATTTTTTTCATGATTTATCAATTTTTTTTTTAATGACAATAAACTTGAATTGAAGTTGCAAATTGATTTTTGAATTATTTTGGATATTCAATTCTACCATGATAAATATTGCGAAGCATTTCCTTGAAAAGTTTTTTTATTGCAGTTATATCTTTAAAAGTAATATCTGCATTTGTAAATTGTTTTTCTTCAAGCTGATATTCAATAATTTTATCAACCAGATTAAAAATAGTTTCATCGTTATATACCTTCAAACTTCGTGAAGCTGCCTCAACCGAGTCAGCCATCATTAAAATTGCAGTTTCTTTTGAAAAAGGTTTAGGTCCGGGATAAGTAAATTTGTTTATATCAACTTCTTTTTCAGGATATTTTTTTATATACGATTTGTAAAAAAACTGAACTTTTGAAGTACCATGATGCGTTCTTATAAAATCAATTATCTGAGATGGAAGTTTGTTTTTCTGAGCAAATTCAATTCCCTGATGTACGTGTCCGATAATAATTTCGGCACTTTTATCAAAATCTAAACTATCATGTGGATTAATATTTGAAATTTGATTTTCGATAAAATAAAGAGGCATGTTAATTTTTCCAATATCATGATATAAAGCTCCGGTTCTTACTAATTGTGGGTTTGCCCCGATTTTATAAGCTGCTTTTTCACAAAGGTTTGCAACTTGCATCGAATGTTGAAAAGTTCCGGGAGCACGTTGAGCAAGTTTTCGTAAAAGTTCGTGATTAGTATCTGATAATTCGAGCAATGTAACATCAGAAATAAATCCGAAAATTTTTTCGAAAGCATATATTAGCGGGTATGCAAATAAAAGAATTAAACCGTTAATGGCAAAATAAACAAAGTTAATCCATTCTATTTTAGATAAATCGCCTTCCTGAGTCATTGCAATTCCAAAATATAAAGAACTCATAACAACAAAAACAATTAATGATGCTTTGTAAAGTTGTCCTCTTTTGTTTAAAGTTGTAAGACTAAAAATGGCAGAAAATCCGGCAACAAACTGTAATGTAATAAATTCAAATCCATTTGGAGCAATAAAACCAACAGTAAAAATTGTAATTAAATGAACAAAAAGTGCCAGTCTTGAGTCGAAAAAAATCTTGACAATAACAGGTGATAATGCAAATGGAACTAAGTATAAACTTGTTAAATCAAGCTCGACAACTAAACTTGCCAAACTTAAAAACAGTACTACCAAAATTAATATAAACAGTGTTGAAGATGTTTTCTGAATTATTTCAAATCTAAGAACATATACAAATACTAACAAACATATAAAAGAAGATAAAATTACAATTATTTTACCTAAAGTTACAAGTGTAAGATTTGCAGTTAGTCCAACTGATTTTTCGTATTCTTTTTTTAGTGATGCTAAAATTCTATATTTGTCATCGTCAACAATTTCGCCCTTAAAAATTATTCGTTCACCTGCCTGAACAAATCCTATAGTTAAAGAAATATTTTTTAGTTCACTTTGCTTAACTTTTTGGGTTATTTCTTTGTCGTATATAAAGTTAGCTGTTAAAAAAAGGTTGTAATCCAAATTCTGAAAAAATTCAGTTAGAGTTGAATTATTCTTATTTTCAATAATTGATGTAGTTTCTTGATTAATAAACTCATAAGCAGATTTTAATGTATAAAATTCACCGTATATTAAATCTTCAGCAATTCCATCTTTTTGGATAATTATCGAAAAATCTTCATCATCAGCATATTCAATTATTTCCGATGGGTCAATAATTCCTTTGTCGTAAACAATTTCAAATAATTCATATAGTTGATTGAAAACAACTTCACAATCTTCTTTTTTTAATTTAGGAATAGCTTTATAGTTAGGGTCTTCTGTTTTTAGTATAGAATCTTTAGTTTTGTAAATCAGCCATTTTTTCTGAAATTGATTTGAAAGTCCAATAAGTTTGTTTGTCTTAGTGTCTTCAAAATATTTAAAATAAGGCTTTATTGATTTTTTTACAGAATCTCTTTCTGTAATCAATTCTTTGTCAAGTTTATATATTGAAAAATCGAAAGGAGCAATTAAGTTTTCGTGCTGCCATGGACGACCTTTCTGAAATTCGAACCTGAATTTTCTAGTTCCCGGGAAAATAATTACTACAATAACTATGCTGATTATTAACATAGAACCTCGTAATATATATCCTGAGTTTTTCTTAAAAAAACTGGTTTTTTCGGTCATTTCAAAGTTTTTGAAAATGTGACAAATATATAAATTTCAAAAATTAATGTTGTTGCTGAACATATTGATTATCACTATTTGTTTGTTGAATAAGCGATTGCAATAAATCTGGTGTAATATTTAATGTTCCTATTTTTTGCGAATTTTCTGCAAGTTCTCTAAATGCCATGGCAATTTGCTGTTGTGCCGATGAGCCATTAGAATTCATAGCCATAAGAACTTTCCAATCAATATCTTTATAATGCTTTAAGGTAGCTGCAATTTCATAAGATTTTGCGTCAGCTTTTAGTTTAGAGTTGTCAACCTCCATTTCGGTAAGTTTCTTTCTTTCGTGTTCAACCACAATGTCTGCAGCAATTTTCATTTCTCTTATTTTTCTCAAATTTTCTTCTTTGACAAGTTCGTTATCCATTTTTTTCTTTTCAATAGATGTATCAGCATCAAGTCTCATTTCTCTAAGTTTTCTAGAATTTTCTTCTTTAAAAACTTCTGTTTCGCTTTGTTTTTCAACTATTTGTTTTTTCTTTTCTTCAATTGCAATTTCAGTACTAAGTTCGCTTTCTTTAATCATTCTTTCTTGTTCTACTCCAAAATTTCGTCTTTCGTAAGTAGCCAAATCAGCTTCTTTCTGAAGTGCTTCGCGTGTAGAAGCTTCGAGAGCTTTTTCTGTTTTTGGATCGGGTTTAACAGCAATTACATTAACTGCAATTGGAACAATACCAAGTAGTTGTACTGCCTGAGATTCTTTTAATCCGGCAATAATTTTTTCTTCTATTTTTTTTGCACTTCTCAAAGCTTGTTTAAGTTCAATGCCTTGAATAAAAGCTGATGTAGATGTCTGAGCTTCATTAATTAACCTTTGTCCAAGTTTGTGATAGTCGTCTTTTTTATAAGTTCCTTTTGAATCAACTGTAAAATCAAGACAATCTGAAAGTTGTTTTGGATTTTCAATTTTATAACTTATAGCTCCTTGTATTGAAATAGTCTGAAAATCAGCTGTTGACTCATTAAAAATAAATTGTACGTCATCACTTCCAAGTGGTATTGCTGCAATTGATGAAGTTGGTGCATAATAGTAGAAAGATAAACCCCGACCTTCTTTATTAACCTTACCATTCTTATATTGAACAACATAAGTCATTGAATCAAATTTGATGTATTTTATTCCAAACATAATTTTAAATTTAATTTGTTAATTCATTAAATATTTAATTACTATAAATAATGTTAATGCTTCAGAGGTTGTTTAAAATTTTTTATTTAAAAAAATATTCTATTTTTTATAATGTTATATAAGTATTTTTTTTCTATATAAAAAATTCCACCCAAATGTCATTTCAAGAAATCTCCTAGATGAACGCACTGATTACAAACAAAGTAAATCTGAAAATCATATTCTTTTTCCAGATATACTTATTTTAAATCTTCAACTTTCAAAATTACATCAATGAGATTTCATGAAATGACAATTTAGAGTTAAAAATTTAATAATTAACATCATATATAAATTTTAAACACCGTCATATATTATCAACTATTTTAATATTGTGTTATACAATATTTTAGTTTTGTAAATATAATTAAATTAGGAACAATAATATTTTTTTTAACACAAAATAAATTAATAAATTTTATTTTTCATAATTCGCATTTTTTTTTGACTTATGCAAATTAAGTTATTTTAATTTCAATATTATAATGATTTGATAAAAAAAAATAAAATTAGAAGTGTCCATTTATATTGTTTAAAATTTTAAGCCGTTTTTTAAACTTTTATGTATTTGTAAGTATTTTTTTTGCTTAAAACAACATAAATACTTTAGTTATTCAATTTCAGGAATATAATTAATTTAAAAAATAAAAATGTAATACTAAAACGTCATCAAGTTTAGCGATAAAAATATGCATATGTCAGGTGTTTTCACCTGATATTCTACGCTTTGAGGTGAAAACACCTCAAAGGTGCAGTGGTGTTTTTGTTGTCGGTTTAATCTAAGATATTTATTATCAATAAGTTAGTAATTAAAAAAGTTTTAAAAAAGTTATTTAAAAAAAGGCAATTTAATTGAAAATTGCCTTATAAACACACTAATTGTCAATAAAAAAAATTATCTTCGTGCTAACAACGTCAGCAACCTTAAAATTTCAAGGTAAAGCCATATTAAAGTAACCATCAGACCGAAAGCAGCATACCATTCAATTTTTTTAGGAACATTGGCTGCAGCAGTTCTTTCAATATAATCAAAATCAAGAACTAGATTTAAGGCAGCAATTATTACTATAGCAGCCTGAATTCCAATACCTAACCAGCCCATATTTGCAAGTGATATTCCAGCACCAAAAAATCCTAAAACCATGTTAATGAGATAAAAAATTAATATACCGCCTGTTGCAGCCATAAGTCCTTTTGTAAATTTTCCGGTAACTTTAATAATGCCTGTTTTGTAAATAACCAACATTGTTAACAGAACGCCAAAAGTTATTCCAACTGCCTGAATAGCAATTCCGGGGTACATTGTATTAATAAATGCCGAAATAGCACCTAAAAATAATCCTTCAAACAAAGCGTAGATTGGTGCAGTAATATGTGCCCAGTCTTTTTTAAAAATAGTAACTAATGCAAAACCCAAACCGCCAAAAAGTCCTACCATTGATAAAGTTCCAGCCATAACATTTTGCACAGCTGCTAGTTTCCAAGTAACTGTTGCAGAAAGAACTACGAGCAAAAACAAAATTGCTGTTTTGTTTATTGCTCCTTTAACAGTCATAACATCATTGTTTTCGAGATTTGTTATACTATCCAAAAACTTTTGACTTAATACGGGATTTGATGAACA
>Ga0316608_1000711_pt1 | contig 14468 bp, 6 predicted proteins | sample MIS2016152B_MG_FD_207673 | JGI IMG/M metagenome (GOLD analysis project Ga0316608, IMG submission 207673) | Microbial mat bacterial communities from Middle Island sinkhole, Lake Huron, Michigan, United States - MIS.2016.152B | ecosystem: Environmental > Aquatic > Freshwater > Lake > Sediment...
CAATCAATTCAGCTAAACGGTTGGTCAGTTGGCTATAAATTTCAGGTTTATTGTGAGCTAAATGATATAACGTGGCAGGCAAATTAGCTCCGTTGCTTTGTATTTTATTATTTTGTAACATTTGGATAGTTTCAAACTCGTCAGATTTTCGTAAGGCTGATGGCTCTAATTGTAATAATCGCCATGACCTCATTTCGTTACGGGCTAGTAACGCGGTGGGGCTTTCCAGGGCAGTTACCGTAGATAAAACAGTGCGGGGCAAATTTTGAGGCAAGAAAGAGAGTGAACGACCCGCTTGATGTAACCGAATATGGTTCTCATTCATGGAAATAAATTTGGTATTTCCGCCACCACCCATTAAAACTGATTTACTCCAAATGTTAGAACGCTTAATGAAACCTAAATCAGGCTTTATTTGCTCTAATTTTTCTTCAATCAATTCTAATCGCCCTAACGTTAATGAATTTTCTTCAGTCCGATAGGCTAAAACAATTTTGTAACGCAAAGAAGTTGCTCTCGCTTTGGCTTCTTGTCCTAAATCATCATAACCTGTCGGTGGAATAATCATTTCGGCTTCAAAACTCATTGTATTGGCATAAGTATTACCAACACGATGAAAGATGGTGCTAATATTAGCCCTTTCACCTGCACCGCGAATAGATTTCAGCGCGCTTAAAAAATCTTTATCGGCTAAGGCACTCAAAAATTGAATCGCGTCAAATAAATTGGATTTGCCCACGCCATTCGCGCCTGCGACACAGGTAAAGGGGCCGAAACGGACATCCACATCTACTAAATTTTTGAAACCAGAGACTTTTAAGCGAGTGAGCATAGTGCCTGTAGTTTACCACGTTATGGGCTACCGTCAAGAATTGCGACCTTATCAAATCGCAATTTGGTAAACGGGTCTAAATTGAGTACAATTTAAGCCATTATAAGGTTCAAAACCTTATAATGGCTGGCCTTATTTCATATCACAAACGGAGTTTCAATTTATGGATAGTTCTAAAACGATATTACGGTTTAGCGATTGTACGTTGGCAAAGTTGGAGGATATGTTTCAGGTGAAACAAACGCGAACTTTAGCCGCGTTAGACAGTTGGTTGCAACGGCAAGCGGAGGTTTCTGATTTTGAGAAGCAAATTTTGCTTATCTTTCAAGAGCGTTTGATTACCAATGTCCATGATTGGAATGAACAAGAATTAAGCCTGCATTTTATCGGTCCAATCTTTAGTTTGGTTAATTTTACGACAGCACAATTCAATCTCTTTGCTGAACGTTCATTTTCAGGGGTGGTTAAGGACATTGAATTGAAAGGTGAGCCTGATGGCATGGTCGCAAGCGGTTTTCGTGAGCCGAAAAAACCTTACTTTTGTTTTCAAGAATATAAGAAACATAAAGACCCTAATGGCGACCCCGCAGGGCAATGTTTAGCGGCCATGTTGGTGGCACAGGAATTAAATGAAACGAAATATCCCATGTATGGTTGCTATGTCATGGGGCGAGAGTGGTATTTTATGGCCTTACAAGGACGTGACTATGCCATGAGTGAGCCATATACGGCGACGCGCGAGGATATTTTTGATATATTTCGTATTCTCAGAGCCTTAAAGCAGATTATTACCGAGTTAATTGAGCAAAATAGTTAAAACAAAAAAAGGGACGCATTTGCGCCCCTTTTTTAGCTCTTATAAGGTTTGAAACCTTATAAGAGCTGATTTAACCTTTATAACTCATCAAGCGTATCCGCCGCGCAACCTCACCAAAGATTAACACGGTGCTGGTTAGGGCAATGACAAAGCCCCACGTGCGCAGGCTGAGAGGTTGGGTACGGAACACCTCGCCGCCAAAGGTGGTGACGGCAATTTGCACCACCACAATCAAAGCCACAATGCCTAAGAAGTTACGACTCTTGCTCAACCCATCAAAAGGTGATTTGGTGAGGTGCAAGGAACGGGCATTAAAGAGGTTAAAGACTTGAAAGAAAACGTAACTTGTAAAAATGGCGGCTGAAAATTCGCCCGACTCAATATCAGGATAAAAGCCAAAGAAGCCCGTTAACATCATGATAAGCACCATGATGGTGAAATATGACCCCATGCCGATGATATTTTGCCACATGATTTTGGTGATAAAGGGAGCTTCACGCCCAATCGGTTTGCGAGTCATGGTATCGTCTGACGGTGGCTCAAGACATAAAGCCAACACCGCCAGCGTGTCCATGATGAGGTTAATCCATAACAATTGAATAACGGTCAATGGCACATCTAACAATTTAATGCCAAACATGGGTTCTAGGAAAACCGTTAGGAAGGGGCTTAAAAACGCGGTGGTTAAGGCCGAGAAGTTAATGGTCAATTGGAATTGAATGAATTTTTGGATATTCTCATACAACGTGCGTCCCCAATGAACGGCCTTCATAATGCTTTTGAAATTGTCATCTAACAAAACAATATCGCTGGCTTCCTTCGCCACTTCCGTCCCGCTTAAACCCATCGACAGCCCCACATCGGCAGCTTTCAGGGCGGGGGCATCATTGGTGCCGTCCCCCGTGACCGCCACGACCAGGCGTTGCGATTTACATAAATTAACAAAGCGTAATTTATCCAACGGTTCGGCGCGGGCCAAAACCTTAATCCGATGTAAATCTTTGATTAAGTCGGCATCGCTCATGGCGCGGAATTTGCCACCTTCCATGACAATGGAATCCGCCTCTAACAGCCCCAATTGTTGCGATAAGACGCGCGCCGTTTGGATATTATCCCCCGTGACCATTTTAACATCAATGCCTGCACCTTTCGCAATTTGAATGGCTTCAGGCACATCTAAACGCATGGGGTCGGTAATGCCGACAATGCCTAACAAAATAAGCGAGTGGTCTAACAATTTAGTTAGCTCATCTTTATTCGCGCTGCCAAGTTGATTGGCTTGCTCAGGCGTTAATTCTTTGTAAGCCAGAGCCAATGTTCGCATGGCTTGGCTGGTTTTATGTTCTAATTCCTGCTCCACCACCGCCCGATGATTCGCTAACCGTTCTGGGCCGCTAGGCATTTCAATGGAGTCACACAACGCCATCACCCGTTCAGGCGCGCCTTTGACCAAGACCCACGTTTTACCCTTATCCTTAACTACGCTTAACATGCGCTTGGTTTCGGCATCAAAGGGTAGCCGTTTAACCAAATTTACCTCAGCCCGCAATTTACGGTAATCTGTCCCCAAATTTGTGACCCACATGAGCAACGCGCCTTCCGTACTGTTACCATCGGAGGAGGTTTTGCCATCTTTTTGGATTAAGACGGCGGTTGAATTGACGGCTGAATTTAGCTCGGTTAAGCGATATAGCGGATGTTTTTGTAATTGTTGCACCTGCTCACCCACATAACGCTGACCACCTAAGAAAACTTCCGTAATGGTCATGCGGTTTTGGGTCAATGTCCCCGTTTTATCGGACAAAATCACATTGGCTGAACCAATTGTTTCGGTAGCTTTCAATTTACGTACCAAATTGTTATCTTCGGCAATTTTCTTCATGCTCAAGGCCAAACTCACATTGACCGCCATGGGCAAGCCCTCTGGCACGGCCACCACCACGATGGTCACGGCAATGATGAAAAAGCGGACAAATTGGTCAAGGGTAGCCGCATTAGCCCCAAATTGGGCGGGGGTGAAATCGCCCATGTTTGAGCCAACGACAAACACTTTCACCAATAGTTCAATAATCAAAATCGCAAAAATACTAATGGCCGCGCCTGTACCAACCTTATTAATCAACGCGGTCAATTCATCGAGACGTTCCTCTAGCGGCGTTTTTTCCTGTTCCTCAGAGGCGAGGGCTTTGGCAATCTTGCCCCATTCGCTATCATTACCAACCTTAGTAATAATTTGTTGGCCTGTTCCCGCCACCACATCCGTCCCGCCATATAAAATGATGTCTTCCGCGTCTTTACCCGCAGGCACGGACTCGCCATTAAAACGGGATTGGTCAACGGCCATCGATTCGCTATGTAACAATATCCCATCGGCGGGGATTTTTGTCCCCGTTTGCAAATCTACAATATCGCCGACTACAATTTCACTAACTTGAATTTTTGTTTCCCTGCCATTACGAATTACCGTCATGGGAATATCGAGGCGGGAAAGTTTCAATTTTTCATACTCCATGCCGCTTTTATATTCGTTAATAAAGCCCACGCCTGTTGCCAGAACAATTGCCACCAAAATGGCAATACCTTCTAAGGGAAAATGGTTTTGCATTACCGACAACACTGTTGAAACTACCGCCGCCGCAATTAAAATGGGCATGGGGTTTTCGGTAAATTTCTCCAACAGCATTTTCCACCAGGCTTCTGGTTCGGGTAAATCCACCTCATTGGAGCCAAACTTTTGGCGTTGAGTCGTGACCTGTGGGTCAGTTAAGCCACTCAACGGGTCAATTTTATGTTCATCTAAGAACTTTTGTGCTTCTTGATATATTTTTGTCATTACATTACCTCATTATATTTTGTAACAGGATAAACAACGTGATAGATTTTAGCATATATCTACTTTTTAACCAAACCGTTACGTTTAGAACAGGATTACCGAATAAACGTATAACTCAATACGTTTATTTTGGTCATTCTGTTCTATACTCAGTATATCAATATTTGGGGGGGAGTCATCCGATGACTAAAGGCCACAATTAGGAGTCTGCAATTCTTTGCGGGCTGTCCGCAAATGATTGCGGACTCCTATGCCAAAAGTGTAATTTTCATTTGATACGTAGTATAAACCTAAAACAAAAAGGGCGAGTGAATATCAATTCACCCACCCTTCATTCTTTATTATGCCCCGCCGCGTTTATTTTGCGCGGGGGGACGCTGCCCATGCGGACGTGGTTGTGGCGTGGTCGTAGAGGTATTGGTCTGACTCGCATGACCACTGACACGCGGCAGGTTGCCTTGCGGACGATGTGCAGGCGGGCGGGGCGAGTTGCCTTTCGGACGCATGGGCTGCGTGGGCGTGGAGGGGGCTTCTATGGTTGAGCTATTGTAATCAAAATTAGCTAACTTGCGCCGTTCTACCCGTGTACCCAACAGCCGTTCAATCTCCCGCACCATGAGTTCATCTTTGGGTGTAACAAAAGTAAAGGCTTCACCCGTTAGCTCGGCGCGCCCGGTGCGGCCAATGCGGTGGGTATACGCGTCCACCGTATCAGGCATATCAAAGTTAATCACATGGGAAATTTCCGACACATCAATGCCGCGCGCCGCAATGTCGGTGGCAACGAGAATGTCATATTTCCCTTCCTTAAAGCCGTTAATGGCCTCTTGTCGCCGACCTTGCGCCATATTACCTTGTAAGGCAGAGGTACGATAGCCGTCTTTAGACAGTCTTAAGGCTAAGTTACGGGCGCGGTGTTTGGTGCGAGTAAAAACGAGAACGCGCCCCGTCGCGGTTTGCTCTAGCATGGAGACTAAAAGTTTCGTTTTATGACCATCTTGCACGGGATAAATGGCATGGGAAACGGTCTCGGCAGGGGCAATCATGCCAATTTGCACGGTGATGGGGTTGGTCAAAATTTGGCTGGAGAGGCCGCGAATGTCATCGGGCATGGTGGCGGAGAAGAAGAGGGTTTGCCGTTTCGTGGGCAAATGTTTGATAATGCGGCGAATGTCGGGCAGAAAACCCATGTCACACATGCGGTCGGCTTCATCTAAGACCAACACTTCCACCTTCGATAAATCAATGGTGCGGTCATTCAGATGGTCTAGCAGACGGCCAGGGCAAGCGACCACAATTTCAGCCCCACGACGGAGCGCAGCCACTTGCGGCACTTTGCTCACGCCGCCATAAATCGTCACGCTGCTGACTTTCGTATTTTTGGCTAAGAGTATGCCCGTTTGGTTAATTTGTTCGGCAAGTTCACGGGTCGGGGCAATAATGAGGACGCGCACATGGTGGGCGGGCTTTTGGATGAGCCGATGTAGAATGGGCAACATAAAGGCCGCAGTTTTACCTGTGCCTGTTTGCGCCAAACCTAAGACATCACGCTCGGACAATACATGGGGAATGGCTTGTTCTTGGATGGGGGTGGGGGTGGTGTAACCACTAGCGGTAATACCAACCGCGAGGCGCGGGTCGAGCGAAAATTGTTCAAAATTCACGTTGAAGTACTCCTTGACTTCGGTGAGCCAAGTTGTACTTAGCTCAATAATGGTGGCGAACGGGTTGTTCGCAATAACAACCTTTAAGTATAGCCGTTATGAGACAGTTACGCCAATTTAGGGGTGGGTGGTGGGAAATAGCCCTTATAAGGGCTGCTGCGATGTGTGAGGTTGACTACCTTGCATGGCAATGAATTAAGTTTTATAATTTGGGGCTGTAGTTTTAGGAGTCCAAAGCGGTACGCTTTGACTCACTGCTCAAAGCATACCGCTTTGGACTCCACCAACATCGAAAATTCGCTTGGGAAAGTAACGATGAGGCCAATAACTTAGATGCTGAAATTGCCAAGAAATTGGCGCGGGGCTATCCGAGTAATAATATTTTATTTGAGGATAGTCAAACGGCGGTGACGGTTCTGCGACATTAAGAAAAAAGCTACAGGAAATTGCACAGAAAAAGAGTTATTAAACCAACAAGAATCTTTGTTTGCATAAGATAACAAAAAATGCCCCTCAATTGAGGGGCATTTTGGTTTTAATTACGCTCGTTCTACCGTAATCAAATGTTTACGAATGCGATAACTACCCGTTTTAGCGAGGACTTTACTGACAAATTTCTCAGGCACATCCACCAAGGTATGTTGGGTGTCAATCTGAATTTTACCAATGATATTGCCAGGAATGTCGGCATGGAAGGCAATCGCATTGACCATATCATTGGGTCGCACGCCATGCGCTTTGCCCTTGCTAAAGGTCAGGCGAACCATGCCTTTTTCACGGGCCGAGGATGCACCCCATGCAGGTTGACTACCGCCACGTCGTTCGCCAGGGCGTTCGCTACTGCGTTCGCCACCCCGTTCACCGCGTCGGCCATCGGGGGCAGAAGTGCGGCGTTGGGACATTTCACGAACTTCGCTAATCGGGGCAATGGGGCGTTGAATTTCTTCGGAGCGAGCTAATTTCAAGGCCACTGCCGCTAATTCCAACGGGTCATGACCCAGTTCAACCATTTTGGTAACAATTTGGCGTTCATTTTGTGAACGACCACGTTCTAACGCGGCCAACATTTTGCTCATCCATTCGGCTTCGCGATAGTTTTGAATATCTTCAACCGTCGGCAATTTGGCACGAGCAATTTTTTGCTTGGCAAAGGTTTCAATCCGCGCCAACCGCCCATATTCGCCAGGAGTCAACAGCGAAATAGCGATACCCGTTTTGCCTGCTCGCCCCGTGCGTCCAATCCGATGCACATACACTTCAGGGTCATCGGGTAAATCATAATTAAAGACATGGGAAATGTCATCAATATCTAACCCGCGTGCGGCTACGTCAGTAGCAACCAAAACTTTGATTTGATTTTGTCGAAAGCGATTTAACACTCGCTCCCGCGCCTCTTGGCTTAAATCGCCACTCAAAGCCTCGGCGGGAAAACCACGACGGGCTAATTCATTAGCTAACTCACCGGTACCTAAACGGGTGCGAGCAAAAATTAAGGCACTGGTTATCGGCTCAATTTCAAATAAACGGGTGAGAGCAGATAGCTTATCGACCTGATTCATGAGATAATACCGTTGCTCAATCAAGGCTACGGTGACTTGTTCTTTTTGAATGGTGACCGATTGGGGGTTGGTCATGTAGCGGTCAGCCAAACGGCGAATCGCGGTCGGCAACGTAGCCGAAAATAATGCCGTTTGTCGCTCGGAGGGCGTTTCTTTAAGAATAGATTCAATATCTTCAATGAAGCCCATACTTAACATTTCGTCAGCTTCATCTAGGACAACGGTTTTTGTGTGTCTCAAGTCAAGGGCTTTTTGTTTAATCAGGTCAAGTAATCGCCCTGGCGTACCCACAACAACATCCACCCCTTTTTTGAGGCGACCCGTTTGGCGAGTATAAGATTGCCCACCATAAACAGGCAATACTTGGATACTTCGATGGCGACCATATTCAAACATGGCATTAGCAACCTGCATAGCCAACTCCCGTGTTGGCACTAAAACTAAACTTTGAACATGGCCTAACCCTGGCTCAATATTGTGGAGAATGGGCAAAGAAAAAGCAGCGGTCTTGCCGGTGCCAGTTTGGGCTTGCCCAATCACATCTCGCCCCGTTAACATTACGGGGATAATCCCCGCCTGAATGGGCGAGGGAGTAACATAGCCGCGGTCGGCTACCGCTTGCACCAATTGCGGGTGCAAGTTTAATTCAGAAAAACTGGTTATCATAAAATTGGCTCCTACTTGCGTTTTGATCAATTCGCTGTCGTCGGGCCTACCCCTTACGGGTCGTAAGCCCCTGTTGTCCGCCAACTACTGACCCATTTCGCAAGTATGAGTCGGTCAACTGCAACAAAAATGCTCAACGAAGTTAATGTTGAGCAACCCATTGGAATTATCAAAACATAAAAAATGATTTAGTTATTTGATTCAAATTGAATCTGTCAGAAAGTATACCATACTTTGCCAAAAATCATAATTTAGCTCTGAGTAAATACTATTTTCAACTTTCTATGTGGGACTTTCGCGGTTCTTTGAGGCATGGTGTGGTTGAGGTGAGGAGTGACACACGCCCTCGTGTGTCGCGGGTTAGCACGAGGGCGTGCTAACTCCGCGTAACCACACTAAACCTCTTCACCTGTCAAAATAAAATTTTGACACTCCTATTTGCTACCAAAATGCTATAAGTCCTACATTATCCCAGGGAACATTCAGGCATGCCTGAATCGTCTCATGAGTAGCAGGAGTGCTAAAATAACCTTTTAGCGAAGGTAAAACTTTTGGCCTCCTACTTATAATTTAACACTTATACTGCGTTTCAAATGAAAACTACACTTTTGGCATAGGAGTCCGCAATCATTTGCGGACAGCCCGCAAAGAATTGCGGACTCCAGATTGTTAATATGAAAGTGTAAGTCTCAAACGAAATGGAGTATAATAGGTAATTTTCTATGCGAAATTCATATAATGACCCAAACTCAAATAACATGAAACTACTCATCATGGGTTTTATTACGGCCCTAGTGGTACTGGCTTTGTGGGTCGCGGCCATTGTGGTCTATGTCTCCCAAAGCCAAACGAATATAATAAGCAATAATTTGCCCGCCACCTTACAACTTGACCCTAATTATGGGCCAGTGGGCAGTTTCGTCACCCTACATGGGACGAATTGGTTACCCAACCGCGCCATTATGGTCTACCAAACCGCTTTAGGCGTGAGTGGTGTCATGCCTCGCCCGATTGCCAGTGGGCTGAGTGATGCGAGTGGGCAATTTACACTTGGTTTCATCATCACCAGCCAACCGCAGGAACAAAATGCCGCCGCTTGGATTATCGGCGCGCAAACAGATGACGGGCAAATGGCTACCCAAGCCATCTTTAGCCTCAACGGTTCTGGGGTTGAGGTTTTGCCTACCGCCACCCTCATGGCCGTAACCACTAGCCCCCCTCCTACCGCCGAGGCCAATTTTACGCCACCGCCGCCCGTTATCGTGACCGCACCGCCGACCAGTCGCCCTAATGACCCAGTGCCTCTAGTGATAGCCATTACAGACATTAACGTCAGGCGCGGCCCCAGCACCCAAACCGAGATTGTGGGGCTACTGCCCGCCGAGCATACTGCCGTTACGATTGGGGTCAGCCCTGACCGCCAATGGTGGCAAATTCTTTTTGCGGCGGCCCCTGATGGCCAGGGCTGGGTGGCCGCAGATTACGTTTCAGCGCAAAATACAAACAATTTGCCTATTGTTGCGCTACCCACACCAGTACCCCCAACCACGACACCGATTCCACCAACGGCGACCACCGTTCCCACCACAAATATGCCCATACCCACGCCCATCCTTATTTCCGATTGGCGCGGCGATTATTTCGCTAATATGACACTAAGTGGCGCGCCCACGTTCAGCCGCAATGATGTAACGATTGATTTCAATTGGCAAGATGGCGCACCTACCAAAAAATTCCCGCGTGATGATTTCTCAGCCCGTTGGACGCGCGGTTGGCCTTTTGAGGCGGGCTATTATCGCTTTGTTATAACGGTAGATGACGGAGCGCGGCTCTTCATTGATAATACCCTGATTGTGGACGAGTGGCGTGATGGCGGCAAACGGGAAATTATCCGAGAGGTTAAGCTCTCAGGTGGTGAGCATACTTTGCGCTTGGAATATTACGAACATCAAGGCGATGCCCTGATTCAATTACGGTGGGAAAAAATTAACTTACCGACACCCATTGTCGTTGATACCGCCACCCCTACGACTGACCATTTTCCTGATTGGCGCGGCGAATATTGGACGAATGACCACCTGGATGGGCAGCCCAAAATCAAACGAAATGACGAAGAGATTAATTTCAATTGGGGTAAGGGGAGTCCTGCTAGCGAAATTCCGACTAATAATTTCTCGGCTATCTGGACACGAAACATTACTTTCAAAGCGGGAATTTATCGCTTCTATGTCAGTGCCGATGACGGGGTGCGGGTTTATTTAGATAACGAACGAGTCATCAATGAGTGGCAGGTGAACAATGGTAATGATGTTTATTATGCCGAAACGTATTTGGAGGGTCAACATAAAGTTAAAATAGACTATTTTGAGGATGAGGGTGAGGCAGCCATCTGGTTCAAAATTGACCGCATCGGTCAGCCAACCGCCACGCCCACAAATACCCCTATCCCAACGGCCACCGCTGCGCCGACTAACACGCCTATTCCCATCCCCACCGCCACCAATACCCCACTCCCCACAGCGACTAACACCCCGACCGCCACCAGTACGTCAAGCAGGACTCCCATACCTAGCAGCACGCCCACACCCTCCATGACCCCTACAAGTAGCCCAACATTAGTTATAACAGCAGAAGTTCGCCCAACTGAACTGCCCGGAACACCTGTAGAAGAACCCACCAACACACCCATGCCCTTCACCACCCCAACAAGCAGCCCAACATTAATTAATATTTACCCGACTACATTGCCTGACGGCCCCCCCATAGAATTTGAACCGACCAACACTGCCACGCCCATACCCGTGACCAATTTGCTACCAACAGCGATAATTAGCAGTCCCTTAACTACCACCGTTGGGGCAATCGTCCCGTTAAGTGGGCTAAATTCGTTTGATAAAGATGGCAGCGTCATCAGCTATAGCTGGAATTTTGGGGGTGGCAACCTGAGTTATGGCGCAATCGTCACTCATGTTTACACGGTTGCGGGCAGTTACCCCGTTATCTTAACCGTAACGGATAATCAAGGAGCTACGAATAGCACCACAACGTTTATGCAGGTTTTTCCCTTGCCCGTGGCGATTATTTATGCGCCGTCAACCGCTATGATAAGCCAAACCATTTGGTTTAGCGGCACGCAATCTTACTCGCCTAACGGTTTCTTAAAGGATTGGCGGTGGAATTTCGGTAATGGAATCACAGGAACGGGCGCGGTGATTTCTCATACGTATGTCCTGACAGGGCAATATTCCGTCACACTAATGGTAACGGATACGCTCAACCTCAGCAATCAAATTACCTGGCCGTTAATCATCACCACGACGCGCTAATTTTGTAATAATTAGATACAAAAATAGGCGACATAATAAGCCATGTTGCCTATTTTTATTATATTAAGTAACACAACGGGAATTTTAACGCAGAGACGCAAAGAGCGCAAAAATTTATTTTATTCCCTAGGTGTGAAGCAATAACTATCAAAATGAGTAATAATAGCGACCTACTCCCTTCCTTGCGTAAAATGCGAGAGTTCAATTTTGAGGAGTGATACACGCCCTCGTGCTAATGGTGATACACGAGGGCGTGTATCACTCCTCAAGACTCTGGTTTATTTCACTTGGAAGGGAGTAAAATTGATAGCTCCTAAACCTTATTATACTGCATTTCGTTTGAGACTTACACTTTTATGATGACCATTAGGAGTCCGCAATCCTTTGTGGACAGCCCGCAAATAATTGCCGACTCCTATGCCAAAAGTGTAGTTTTCATTTAAAACGCAGTATAGCATAATTTTAATCATCTTGCAGTAGGATAGTATTTCAGAATTTATTTTATTTCATTAGGTAACTTTTCATGATACCCTTACAACCCATTTATGACCAAATCCACTTCATGTTCACCAGCCTAACCATTTTAGGCAAAATAGATTTACTATTAGTTACGGGGGCGTTCTACCTTCTCCTGACCCTCATCCGCCGCAGTGCCGCTGCCTATATGTTACGGGAAGTGTTAATTTTTGGGGTAGCCCTCTTCATTTTAACCAGTATCCTACCCTTGCCCGTCTTTGATTGGTTAGTACGGGGTGTTTTAGTCGGGTTATTGATTGCCACCCCAATAATTTTTCAAGCCCAACTGCGCCATTTCATTGAACGAACCGGACGCGGGATTGGCATGGCGCAAGTGTTGCGCGATGGCTTTGCGGAACAGGTTCTCTCGGAACTGCTCCATGCTATTGAGGCCATGGCGGAAAGTAAGACAGGAGCTTTAATTGTATTGGAAGGAAATGACGCTTTAGAAGAGTTTATCAGTACGGGTATTCCCTCTGGCGGACAAATTACGACTGAATTATTACAATCTATTTTTTATTCTGGCACGCCCCTCCATGACGGAGCGATGATTATTCAAGCCGATAAAATTGCGGCGGCGGGCTGTATTTTACCCTTAACCCAACAAGCCTTACAAGCCGATAAACGCTTAGGCACCCGTCATCGGGCGGCAGTTGGACTGAGCGAAACGACTGATGCGATGGTAATTATTGTTAGTGAAGAAACTGGCTCTATCAGTGTCGCCCGCCATGGAATTTTATATCGTCCCTTAACGGGTTTAGAGCTACGCGAAAAATTGCTTGATTTTTATACCCCCCTCACAACTTCACCCCCCAAATTATATTTGGGGCGATTATTATTACACCAACTTAAAGACCAACTCTGGCCGACCTCATGGCAGCCCCGCGAGTTATTTATAAATTTAGGCTTAATTCTCCTTTCTTTCATGTTGACTTTAGTTGTTTGGTCATTTGTTATCCAACAGACTAACGCTATTCGCAAAGAACGGATTGAAAATATCCCGCTACGGATTGAAAATTTACCCTCCGATGTCAAAATTATCTCGCCGCTGATGACCACCATTTCAGTCATTGTCCAAGCGACAGAGTCGGTCATGCCCACCCTTAGCCCGCGCAGCTTTCAAGCGGTGGTAACATTAGAAAACCCTGCGCCTGGGGTTTATCGGCTGCCCATCAAAGTGAAAGCGAGTGCTGACCAGATTCTGGTTTTATTAGCTGACCCCGCCGAAATTGATTTGGAACTCGCCCAAATTATCAGCCAAACCATGCCCGTAACCATTGATTTACCTGACCAACAGAGTTTATCGGCGGCGTATGAATTGGTAGGAAATCCCATCGCCAAACCTGACCAGGTACAGATTATCGGCCCCGCCCCCTCAGTTGAGCAAGTGAGCCAAATCCAAACCTCCCTTTTTATCGCCAATGCCAGCACTAATTTACAGGAATTGGTCACGCTTCACGCGCTAGATGCCCAGGGCAAAGAGGTCTTGGATGTAACATTACAGCCAAATCGGATTCAGGTAACGGCCAATATTCAACGACGCAGAAACGCATTGAATGTCAGCATTCGACCCAAAATTGTGGGGCCGCCGCCAACAGGGTATTGGTTAAGTAATTTAAGTGTCACGCCATCGGGATTGACCCTACAAGGCGACCCTAGTAAATTAACTGATATTAAAAGTTTTGTGGATACTTTGCCCGTGGATGTGAGTGACGCGGTGGGGGATTTGACGGTGCAAATACCACTCGATTTGCCTGTAGGGGTCCATGCTGTCGATGAGAATGGTAAAATTTTGGATAATGTGACGGTATTGGCTCAAGTAACACCACGCAGTGGCGATTTAGCTGAAAATCGAACCATCCAGTTACTCAAAGCCATGCCTGGTTACACCATCACCATCAGCCCAAGCAAAGTAGATTTACTATTGAGCGGCCCATTGCCCATTTTGCAAGAAATTGAAGCTAACCCGACTTTAGTTCAAGTATTAGTCGATGCCAGCATCATTCCCATTGGGCAAAGTGCCGATGTAATACCCACCGTTATCGCCCCGAAGGACATTGAATGGAAATTAGTCCCGCCGTCAGTGGTGGTGAAAGTGGAATAATTAGGAATTAGGAATTAGGAATTAGGAATTAGGAATTAGGAAGGAGTTATACTGTGTTGCATTTGAGAATTACACTTTTCCATGTCATTCTGAACGAAGTGAAGAATCCCTCAAGCCTTTGCCAACCCAAGCGGTTTTCGGGGCCGATAAC
>Ga0316608_1000712_pt1 | contig 14448 bp, 14 predicted proteins | sample MIS2016152B_MG_FD_207673 | JGI IMG/M metagenome (GOLD analysis project Ga0316608, IMG submission 207673) | Microbial mat bacterial communities from Middle Island sinkhole, Lake Huron, Michigan, United States - MIS.2016.152B | ecosystem: Environmental > Aquatic > Freshwater > Lake > Sediment...
GCACCCTACAAATAAGGTGCGCAGTGCGCACCCTACAAACGGGTAAGGTGCGCAGTGCACACCCTACAAATAAGGTGCTACAAACGGGTAAGGTGCGCAGTGCGCACCCTACAAACGGGTAAGGTGCGCAGTGCGCACCCTACAAACGGGTAAGGTGCGCAGTGCGCACCCTACAAACGGGTAAGGTGCGCGGTGCGCACCCTACAAATAAATAACTAAGAACCAATAACTAATCACAAATGTCTCATCAAATTACCCTGCAAGTCAACGGAGAAACTCGCGATTGTCCCCCGGAAACGCCACTCCCCGGATTGCTAGAACAGTTAGGTTTAAACCCGCGATTGGTGGCTGTGGAATATAACGGGGAAATTCTGCACAAACAATTTTGGGAAAATACACAAATGCAAGAGGGCGATCGCTTGGAAATTGTGACAATTGTGGGAGGAGGCTAGCAGTTCAATCAAATTGTAGGGTGCGTCAGACATGAATTATTTCGATTTCAACAAGTTTTTTCGATCTGACGCACCCTACGCCTCACTGACTCCCGACTCCTGAATTCTCCTATCACTTCTAAAGCCACAGCTTTGACAACATTTACACTCACACTGTTGCCCAATTGATGGTAAGCCCGATCGTCGCGATCGTCCAAAACAAAACTATCTGGAAAACCCTGCAACCTTGCAGCTTCGCGGGGAGTAATCCTGCGAACTCGGTGATGATGATAAACTCCTAATCTATTCGCATCGCTAGCAACAACAGTGATCGAGATCTTGTGCGGATCTAGGAACTTGTACACTTCAAAAGAAAAGTTGCCAGAGACAGGTTTGTACAGCTCTTTGTTTCGCTGTAGGTACTTTTTTCTAACCAGCGAATCCAGAATTTCATCAAGCTGCGAATGCTTGAAAAAACTAGCGATTTGCTCTTTAGTTAATAGCTTCCCATCTTGGTGATGTCCAAATTCTTGATTGCGCCTTTTCAAGATAAAAAGATTCATCAATTCAATTTCTGCTAAACTGCACTCGCCTCGCAAACCCAATTCCCAAGAATGAATCGAATTTCCGCCGCGATAGTCTATTAGCCGCATTCCGTGCAAGCGATTTAAATCATTGTTAACGATTTGTTTCAAAGCCTTGACAAAATCTGGCGAACAATCATATTTTGAATCTGGATGATATTCTAAAATATCTGCAACTGTGACAGGTTTACTTAAGGGATAAAATAAGGAGAGTTGTTGATGGTTAGAAGCATGGGAATCTTTTGGCCCTAAATCCGAAATTAAGTTAAATTGGGGAGCAGCATTTAAAACTCCGACTAGGTAAACTCGGACGCGGTTCTGAGGTAAACTAAAGTTAGAGCTGTTGAGTACAAAATAATCGAAGCTATAACCTCGGCTGGTCATTTCGCTTTTGATAGTTTCTAGGGTTTGTCCGCAGTCGTGGGAGACAAGTCCCCGCACATTCTCAAAAATAAATGCTTGAGGTTTAAAAGTATCAATCAGCCGCACAATCTCAAAAAATAGCGTGCCTCTGGTGTCTCCAAAGCCAGCTTTTTTACCAGCATAGGAGAAAGACTGACAAGGAAATCCTGCCAGTAAAATTTCATGTTCTGGAAGTTGGTTGATCAGTCGGATGTCGCCTAAAGGTCGATCGCAAAAGTTAGTCTGGTAAACTAATTGAGCGTCTTTATTGATTTCGCTGCTTAAGACGCATTCTGTTTCAATATTTAAGGCGCGAGCGGCTTCTTCAAATCCTAGTCTCAGGCCGCCTATTCCTGAGAATAAGTCAATAAAACGGATTTTTGGCATAATTTTAGTTAGTTTAGATTTTAACACGCTTTCTTAAGCATACCATCTCTTTACTCATTGTTAGGCACCAAGTAATCCCTCAAAAACTCGCAAAGTACATTAAGTTCATTATGGGAAAATGCAACTGTGCAATGACTATACGTACACAAGTTTCTGATTGCATTTTCCCTTTCAAAGTTACCAGCGCCATCAATGACGTAAGCCATTTTATAACCTGCATTTTCAATCTGTTCAAATCTAGATCTTGCTTGTCCAGCTTTACGTTCAATTACACTATTTGTTGTTACCTGAAAGCTAATCTCTATTGCCACAAACTTATCTTGTTTAGAAACTACCAGATCAAATGTTGTTAGTCCTTTGTCGCTTTCTTGGTCGGTATGTCTAACACCAGGTAAATGACCGTTAGGTCTAATAGCGGTATCTACAACCCCTAAATTATCTTGCAAGTATTCTTTGACAAAGTTTTGAGCGATTTGACCTAAAGTATTTGATTGTGACCCAGAAGTTATCCTGCTAACCCAGATATATCGTTGTTTAATAAACTTATTTAATTTATCTGGTTGACCTAAGTAATTACCAATTTCACATTTTGCTAGAACCTCAGCGCTTTTTTCATTTATTGAATTAGCCCCGAACAAAAGAATCGCTATTAAATCTTTGTGCGCCAAAGAGAGAGATTGATTTTGGAGTATTTTTTTACCGTCAATCCCTAGTTTGCTATTTGTTAATTGACCTGTTACTGGTAGGGAAGTAAATTGATAAGAGTAAGTTTGCAGGTTCCAAAGGTAATCTAATTTATTTAATGGGAACAGAGAATTAAACTGACTATTCACTCTTTTTATCATTTCTCCCCCAAAGTCCGCCAGTACAATTAAATGTTTCAGGAACATATTTGCTGAAAGTGTTGAAGAGTCTACTATTTGAAATAATCCGCTTAAATCCGAAACAGTGATGCTAAGAATAGCAATAAATTGCTCTTGAGTTTCTATCAATTTTGGTATGACACTGAGTTCTGCTTCCTTTTGAGATAAGTCGGAAGGCCAAAACATAGAAGCTAACTCACGGATTTCTTCAACGGTTATTCTGTAATTTTGAGTTGACATTTTGAGTTTAGTGTGGTAAAAAGTGCTGTGAATTTGATGCGATCGCCCGCCCTTCTCGCTATTAAATGTTCGGCGGCAGTTGACGCGATTCTTCTGGGAAGGAGGCGGGCGATCGCACTTTCCCCTATTTTTTGCTAGCCATCCACTCCTGAATATCCTTAATTGTAAACACGGCCTCAAAATCTAACCCAACAGAGCGATAAAACTCGGCCCCACCTTGCTCTCTGTTAATTAGCGCCAAAATTCGATCGACCTTATAACCAGCTCCCCGCAGCCGCTCCACCGCCTGCATCGCCGACTTACCCGTCGTCACCACATCTTCCAAAACCACGACAGTCGCGCCCTCTGGCAGTGTTGGGCCCTCAATATATGCCATTGTCCCGTGTCCTTTGGCTTCTTTTCTGACAATCAGCGCTGGTATCGGGCGATCGCTCAAAGCCGAAACTACACTCACCGCAGTTACAATTGGGTCAGCACCCAAAGTCAAACCCGCTACAGCTTGCACGTCTGCTGACAGCATCGAAAACAGCAACCTCCCCGTCGCCAAAGCACCTTCTGGATGCAGCGTCACAGGTTTGCAGTTAATGTAATAGGAACTTTTCTGCCCCGAAGACAGCACAAAATCTCCCTCGCGATAAGCAAAAGAGCACAGTAAATCCAAAAGTCGATCGCGCAACACCTTTAAATCAGCAGTATCCATAGCTTGCAGTATGTCAAAAACAAAAATAATCCGCCGATAATCAGTCTATATTGGAAGCGGAATTAATTTAGAGGCTTAAATATCATGGGTCGGAAGTTACAAAGCCTGAGTGGTATGTTGATTCTTGCAGTCGCTTCTGCTACCTTGGCATCCGTCAAACCAGCTCAAGCAGAAACAGTTAGATTTCACCCAATTGCTGACGATTTCAACCGACAATTCTTTGAGGCGTCTGGAGACTTTTACTACAACGTCAGCCTGCCCGGTTACTTTGGCGACTATTTAGGCATCGGTTCCCCCAGCGGCGTAGTTGCCTTTCCCGACAAAGAAATCGAGCGGGATGCCAGCCGCCTCGATGGCCTCTACCGAAAAATCATGCAGCGGCAAGTTTCCAGCGATCCAATTCTCCGCAGCCCGGATGCTACAAATCCCTTCGATTCATCAGTAATGGCAATGCCGAGCGCTTGTCAGCTAGCACCTCAACCTAGCGGCTGTTTCCCAACTCCAGCGGGTGTCAGAGAGCAACAGCAACAGCAAGAGCAAGAGCAACAACAACAGACTGCTCCGGGCCCAGTTAGAGGACTTTATTAAGTAGCGCCGGCTGGCCAAAATTAATTGCCCGGTAGGTAGCGCTCTAATTAAATTAGGACTTACGCAAAGCCTATATGTCATTCTGAGCGCAGCGAAGAATCTCGCGAGATTCTTCGTTTCACTCAGAATGACAGAATTTAAGTTATTAGTGCGTAATTCCTCTTAAAATAGGACAGGACTTACGCAAAGCCTATATGTCATTCGCAACGCTTGCGAATGACAGAATTTAAGTTATTAGTGCGTAATTCCTCTTAAAATAGGACAGGACTTACGCAAAGCCTATATGTCATTCTGAGCGCAGCGAAGAATCTCGCGAGATTCTTCGTTTCACTCAGAATGACAGACACAATAGCTGCGTAATTCCTCTTAAAATAGGACAGGACTTACGCAAAGCCTATATGTCATTCTGAGCGCAGCGAAGAATCTCGCGAGATTCTTCGTTTCACTCAGAATGACAGACACAATAGCTGCGTAATTCCTCTTAAAATAGGACAGGACTTACGCAAAGCCTATATGTCATTCGCAACGCTTGCGAATGACAGAATTTAAGTTATTAGTGCGTAATTCCTCTTAAAATAGGACAGGACTTACGCAAAGCCTATATGTCATTCTGAGCGCAGCGAAGAATCTCGCGAGATTCTTCGTTTCACTCAGAATGACAGAATTTAAGTTATTAGTGCGTAAGTCCTATTAAAATAGGACAGGACTTACGCATGGTAACGGTTTGGCAAAGGTTTGAGATTCTTCGTTTCACTCTGAATGACAGACACAATAGCTGCGTAATTCCTGTACTACAAACTTACGATCGAAAAATGCTGCCATCAGGCATCACGGCTCCTGTTAAATTAGCTCCGTTCAGATTAGCTCCCGCCAAGTTCGCTCCCCTCAAATTTGCCCCCGTCAAATTCGCCCCGCTCAAGTCAGCTTTGCCGAGATTTGTCCACCGGAAATCGGCCCCGCGAGCCTGGGCAAAACTGAGATTTGCTCTAAAAAGATAAGCTGCATTCAGGTGAGCTTCTGTGAGATTAGCTTGAGAGAAATTAGCACCGTAAAGATGGGCCTCTATCAACTCCGCTTGAGTGAGATTGGCTTGACTGAGATTGGCGTTGTTGAGGTTTCCCCCGGTCAACTTAGCTCTAAATAGCACCGCACCGATTAAATTAGCATCTCCTAAATCTGCTTGTTGGAGATTTGCATCGCTGATGTCTGCCCCAATTAAATTTGCACCGCTCAAATCTGCTTTTCTGAGGTCTGCTTCTCGGAGGTTTGTTCCTGTTAAATTGGCTTTAACCAAGTTAGTTTCGAGCAGTTGGGCCCCCGCCAGATTTGCCAGACTCAGGTTAGCTTCGGCGAGGTTGGCGGCAATTAATTTAGCTTTGAACAGGTCGATTTTGCAAAGATTCGATCGCCCAAGATTCGCACCTCTGAGATTAGCTTCGGCCAGGTTAGCTTCGCTAAGATCTGGTTCGATATTTGGGTGAAGATTTCTCCATTCAATCCATCTGACAGCACCCCGTTTCAGCAGCGCCAAATGCTGTTTATTTGCCATAATTGCATCTCCTTAAATGGCTATTCCTTGCGCCCTAAAATTGCTGGATTGTCGCGCCCGGCCACACTTTCAATTGCTGCAATTGCGGCCTGGGAACCTGCTATAATATCTCGTTCTGCTCCGCCGAGGTAAAGCCGTCCAAAACTGCCTACGGCCTGAACCTCTAGGATGTTAATAGATGCGCCTTTTTCGGCTTCATTTGCCGCTAGTGCTGCATAGGCGGCGGGTTCTACTTCTAAGACGTAAAGCGTTTGTCCCGCCAGCAGTAATTGTCCGCGGCGGCTGCGGTTGATTAATTGCGTTTGGTGGGGGTCGATGTTGCGAATAATTTGGCTGGAAATAACTCGCGGTTTGATAGATTCTTCTTTGCGAACTCCGATGAATTCTAGAATCGCTTTCCCCGCAGCTCGGGTTTCCCCTTGCTGGCTCGAATGCACTTCGAGAAGGCCGTACAAGCGTTCGACTATCTGCACTCCAGGGCGCACGGAGGCGGATTTGAGGGCGACATCGGTAATTCGGTTAATTTCGATACCGGGCGAGATTTCTATCCACAGCGACGAATCCCCCGGTAGGGGTAAGAATCCGGCGGCGATTGTGCCGATGTATGCTGCGTGCTGTGGCTGTAAGTTGTCTAGAAAGACGTAGCTGCGTAGCTCTATGCCCAAAAGTTTTTATCTCCGTCGATCGATCTGCAACTGTTGTAAGTGCAAGATCTGAGTGTACCGCAATCGGAAAGCGCAGCTCAACATTAAATTACTACTACGGGCGATCGCGACTCTGCTGTTCGCACTGAATACTAATTGTGCTTGAGCATTTTTGCTGTGTTATACAGGGACTGGGTTTTTTTAACCCCGTGCGATCGTAAATCAAAAAGTGTTATGGTTCGTGTCAAAATGGTGTTAACAAATTTTCTAAGTTGGAAAACTAACGATGACTGTAGATTCTAAATTGCAGCGCGCATTTGAGCAAGGCCGCGCCCTGAAAATTATCAGCGGTTTGAATAATTTTGATGCCGCCAAAGTGGCCGCTGTCGTCAAAGCAGCGGAGCTCGGCGGTGCTACCTTTGTCGATATTGCAGCCGATCGAGATTTAGTAATTATGGCAAAGAAATTGACAAATTTGCCAATTTGTGTATCTGCTGTGGAACCAGAAAAGTTGGTCTCTGCGGTAGAGGCGGGTGCAGATTTGATTGAAATTGGTAATTTTGACTCTTTCTACGCTTCAGGTCGCCGCTTTGAAGCTGCGGAAGTTTTGGAGTTGACTCGCAAAACTCGATCGCTACTTCCCAATATCACGCTTTCTGTAACTGTTCCTCACATTTTGTCCCTCGACAAACAGGTGCAATTAGCCACAGAATTAGTCAAAGCTGGCGCTGATATCATCCAAACAGAAGGCGGTACAAGTGCTAAACCAGTTCACGCCGGCACCCTGGGATTAATCGAAAAAGCAGCGCCTACTTTAGCTGCCGCCTTTGAAATTTCCCGCGCCGTATCCACACCCGTACTTTGCGCTTCTGGCATCTCCAACGTCACAGCACCGCTAGCTATTGGCGCCGGTGCTGCCGGTATTGGTGTCGGTTCTGCCGTCAATCAACTTAATAGCGAAGTGGCGATGATCGCCGCTGTTCGCAGTTTAGTTGAAGCTTTAGCTAAGGTAGAGCGATCGCACTTTGCTAAGTCTATTTAAATAAGAAGGAAGAGGGAAGTTCGGCAACGGATTCGCTCCACGGATGTAACGGATGTCAGGAAGAAGGAAGAAGGAAGAAGGAAGAAGGAAGAAGGAAGAAGGAAGAGGGAAGAAAAGAAACTATTCCCCATTCCCCATTCCCAATTCCCCATTCCCAATTCCCCATTCCTAACACTTGATTAATAGTTGATAAACCACAGTGTATAATCTTCCAATAATTGATGGTTTGGGGAGCTGCAATCAATTGCTTTTAAATCTACCAGGGGTAAGATGAATGTTTGTTTGTCAGTGAGGCGCTGCACATCCACCATGATCCCATCGTGCTGAAAAACAGAATCTCTCAGCCGCACAATCTGGAATATTTCAGTAGATGAAGGTTGAGTTTTTTTGAGTGTTTCATATTCTTTCTTTTTGCCGGGACTACTCAGATATTCCTGTTCCCAGCGAAACTCTTCTCTCCCCGTAACTTGGCTGGGTACGATCATATTTTGTTTCAAGTATTCGAGATATTTTAGGAAGTTTTTAACGCCGACATCAAGAGTGTTTGGATTGATAATTTGGCTAAGTTTACGTTCAAATTCTTTGAGATTAAATGGTGCGCTTCCAGAAGCAGCGATCGGCATTCTTGCTTCGAGGGAGTCAAAATCCGGCATTTCCGACAGCAGACGCTGGATGTGATTTAGTGGTTTCGGTCTTCTTCCTGCTACAATAGTTTCATCAAGCTGAATGGGATGAAGTTCTGCTATTGAAGGTAAAGATTTGCTTTTATTTGGGCGATCGTCAAGTTGAGGTTTGACCAATCTAGGCTTGTCAAATTTAGGCTTATCAAATTTAGACATAACTTTATCTCGCTTTACGGGTTGATCTATCAAGTATATCTTGACAGAAGTACATTCGTGTCTGATACATAGGAGACAACTGTGACGCAACTACTAAAAGCCCCTGAATTGGAAGTCTATCAAGGACAGTTTGGCGAATTTACGATTACGGATAGCGATCGCACAGGAGTGATAGTATACCGCACAGGGTTAGCGGTGGCGGCACTCTGTTTCGCGATCGGCACTACTCTGGTGCTGCAACAGGGAAACAACCCAAGGGCAATTCAAGCTGTAACGCCTATTTTTGCCTGTTTCTGGCTCGCTTTAGGCGTTAGCTTAGCAACTATTCATATTTACATGACTGCCTTGCACAAGGTGCTACAGTTATTTTGGGCGATCGGCGGTGTAGCAGCAATTGTTGTCGCTCTACAAAGCAGTGAACCCTTAGCTTTAGCAGTTTACGATCACCCGGCAACCTTGTGGGGAATCGGCTTTACTTTTGCCGCTTTAAATGGCATTTATTTCAAAGAAGCTTTCTGCTTCAATCGCCTAGAAACTAAGTTTATGACTCCCGCAGTTCCTTTATTAATTTTAGGGCATATTTTCGGTTTTTTGTCCCCGGATAAGGAACAGTTTTTGCTGGGAGTTTGGGCGGCTTTGTTTATCATATTTGCTGTGCGGAAGTTTTTTCAAGCAATCCCGCAAGATATCGGCGACAAAAGCGTTTTTGAGTATCTGAAAAACCAATAACAGGACTGACGAAAACTGCTTTACAACACTATTGGTAGCGGTAAGGTGCGCAGTGCGCACCCTACAAATAGAGTCTGTGCGCAGTAAGGTGCGCAGTGCGCACCCTACAAATAGAGTCTGTGCGCAGTAAGGTGCGCAGTGCGCACCCTACAAATAGAGTCTGTGCGCAGGTAAGGTGCGCAGTGCGCACTACAAATAGAGTCTGTGCGCAGGTTCTAATCTAGAGCAAGTTAAAATGAAAATTCGTCTGATCCGTCGTCGCGAAATGTGGGCAATTACTAGGGAAGGTTGGGTAATTGCTATCATAGGATTGATAATTTTAATGATCTCAATAATCACAAATATTCATCCTTTTTTGGCGGTGACATCGCCGATAAAAGCTGATATATTAGTAGTCGAAGGATGGTTGCCGGATTATGCAATCGAAAGTGCGATCGCCGAATTTAAAAAAGGTGGATATAGCCAATTGATTACCACAGGAATCCCATTAAGTAAAGGATACTATTTAGCTGAATATAAAAACTATGCGGAACTGGCAGCCGCTACTTGTATCGTGCTAGGATTCGATCAAGATAAACTCGTAGCTGTACCAGCCGCAGGTGTTATCAAACACCGCACCGCTGCTTCTGCGATCGCACTTCGAGATTGGCTTTCTACTTCCGCTTTAAAAGTTAACTCAATCAATCTTTATTCTTTGGGAGCTCACGCCCGCAGAAGTTGGATTGTATTTAAAGAAGTGCTAAATCCTGAGATTAAAGTCGGGATCATCGCTGCGGAAACCCAAGATTATAATCCGCAAGAGTGGTGGAAATCGAGCGAAGGTTTTCGGATAGTAACAGGAGAAATCATTGCTTATATTTATGCCCGTTTTGTCGATTGGGAAACTTAGTTATTTGTTATTTGTTATTTGTTATTTGTTATTTGTTGGTTGTAACAAAGTTATCTCCTGTAGGGTGCGCATTGCGCACCTTACCCCACAAATAATCTCCTGTAGGGTGCGCATTGCGCACCTTACCTGTTGGTTGTAACAAAGTTATCTCCTGTAGGGTGCGCATTGCGCACCTTACCCCACAAATAATCTCCTGTAGGGTGCGCATTGCGCACCTTACCCCACAAATAATCTCCTGTAGGGTGCGCATTGCGCACCTTACCTGTTGGTTGTAACAAAGTTATCTCCTGTAGGGTGCGCATTGCGCACCTTACCCCACAAATAATCTCCTGTAGGGTACTTATGGACGCACCTTACCCCACAAATAATGTAAAAATTGCAGCGCGTCAGTCCTATTTCAGTCCTATTAATGATAAAATAATCCTGATAAAAGTTGAGGTAAACTGATTGCTAGAAGAACGCGCTTACTGGTTAGCATGGTCGCAGATTAACGGTATCGGGCCGATTTTACTGCAAAGATTGCAACAACATTTCGATACTTTGACCGCAGCTTGGACGGCAAAAGCTGGAGATTTAGCGCAAGTTGAGGGGTTTGGCAAGCAGACAGTTGAAACAACATTGCAAGCACGACAAAAAATTAATCCTGAAGAATTTATTGAAAAACATCTAATTAAAAATCCCTATTTCTGGACCCCCGCAGATCCAGATTATCCCCGCTTATTATTGGAGATTCCTAGTCCGCCATCGGTGTTGTATTATCGTGGTAATGTTGACAGAAAAGAGAATCAAGGAATTACGCCGACAGTGGCAATGGTTGGCACTCGCAGCCCTTCGGAATACGGCAGAAGGTGGACTCGCAAAATTAGTATGGCTTTGGCTAAAAGCGGTTTTACTGTGGTTTCGGGATTGGCGAATGGCATTGATACAGAGGCTCATACAGGCTGTTTGGAGGCGGGAGGAAGGACTTTCGCAGTCATGGGAACGGGAGTAGATATTGTATATCCTCAACAAAATGAGCGGTTGTGCGATCGCATTTTGCAACAGGGATTGGTAATTAGCGAATATCCCGCCGGCACTCAACCAAATAAAACTCATTTTCCCCGCAGAAATCGCATAATTGCTGGCTTAAGTCGTGCTACAATAGTGATAGAAGCTCCGCATAAATCTGGTGCTTTAATTACTGCTTATCAAGCGAATGATTTTTGCCGGGATGTGTATGTTTTGACGGGCAGATTGGATGATGAGCGTTCGTTTGGGTGTTTGGAATTACTGAGTAAAGGTGCTCATCCGATTCTGCCGAGTAGCGATCGACTTTTGAGTGAAGAGCGGTTGTTAGAAATGCTCGGAGCTATGCCAAAATTGGACACAGCCGAGCAGTTGTCGCTGTTTCCACCAAATCCGACGGTTGAGAAGCAAGTGCCTCCACTGCCGTCGGAATGGGCGAAGGTGTTAAGTGCGATCGAATCTGGGTCGATTTCTTTTGATGTAATTGTCGAAGTGTCGGGATTAGCAGCGGGAACAGTTTCTAGTATACTTTTGCAACTGGAATTATTGGGATTAGTTTCGCAATTGCCGGGAATGCGATATCAGCGGTGCTGATTTGAAAGGTTATAAAAATTGGCGGTTGAAACCGCGTCTACACAGACAAAATCCGCCGGCGCGGATTGAAGAGAGGACTCAGTATTTCTGATTGTTGTTTAAGTCTCGATCCCCCTAAATCCCCCTTAAGAAGGGGGACGAAAGAATGCTCTTGTCCCACCCCCTACTCCCCTTCTTAAGGGGGGTTAGGGGGGATCATGCAGACTATTAGAACAAGTGCTTGAACGCAAATCGCTTTCAAAGCAATCCGAAATTTCCGGCACTAATACTGCTAGCAGAAACTCCGCTGATAGTAGCTAAAATCTCCCCAGTTTTGGCAAACCGGATTAAAGTTGCACCGCTATCTTGAGCAGCCAATTGCGAGAAACTCAGCCCGTCACCCAATACTAACAAGTCCTTACCGACTTCAAAGTCAGTAATTGTATCAGTACCGGAATTGGTCGAAAGCAAGAATTTATCTAATCCCATTCCTCCTATCAAACTATCATTTCCCAAACCACCAATCAGCAAATCATCACCCTTACCTCCGTAAAGAAGATCATTGTCATCACCGCCATTCAAACTATCAGCATCTCGGCCGCCAAACAAGGCATCATCACCGCTACTTCCCAGCAAAGTATCGCTACCTTTGCCACCGAAAACAGAGTCATTTCCGATACCGCCATCGAGGGAATCATTGCCCCTCATGCCCATCAAAACATTATTCTCGCTGTCGCCAGTCAGGGTATCATCGCCATTTGTACCGATAATTTGATTCGGGGAATTGCTGCCCAAATCTGCGTCGCCGGTGATAATAGGAGTCGCAATTCCAACAGGCAATATCACAGCTTGAATTCTGCTATCTAAAGCAGCACCAGTATTGTCAGTAACTACCTGGGAAATTGTCTTATTTCCCGCACCAATAGCTTTGAAATCTTGAGTTGTTGGGCCCAAAGCTACTTGTTGGACGCGGGCAACTGCTTCAGGAATTGATGTTGCTGTTGGGTTGGAGACAGCGGCATCAATGCGTTGATTTGCTGTTGCCATTACTGTCGCTGCTTGCGAGGTAATTTGGGTGACTTTTTGACTGTTGAAACTGGGGTCAATCTGCTGGATTTTCGCGGCTGCTTGCTGAATTATTGGCTCTACAACTGCTGCATTGCTGAGGTTTAAAACAGTACCGGATTGAATTGGATTCGTAATTGAACTGACAACAGCCTTGACAATATCGGTATTGGCTACACTGGAAGCACCGTCAATCAAAGCGCTAGTTTGGGTGATGAAGTTTTGGACTTTCACCATTGCTACTAAGACTTGGACTCCGCCCGGTTGATTATTGTTGGTGGCTAAGATTGGATCTAACCTAGTCAGGTCAACTTCAGCGGGGAGGGAAAGGGCGGCTTTGACCAAAGATTGGGCTGATTCGCTCTCAACTCCTTTCTCAATTAAATCTGCCACCAAACTGGTTAACAGCGTGACAACAGAAGCGTCAGCAGGTGCAGTTACAGGTGTTTCCAAAGGCAAACCAGTAGCGGTGTCAGTGCCACCGAAAGCAACAATATTGCCTTCATCTGCATCAATTTCCCCATTTTGATTTTTGTCGAAAGTCTCGAAGGGGATGTTGAGATTAAATTTACCGCTGGTATCGGTAATGGTGGATGGTTCGTTGGTGTCTTTGATGCCGTTTTTGTTGGCATCGAGGAAGAGAGTTGCACCGGAGATGTAGCCGTCAATTGCGATGCCAGAAATGCCGTCGCTGCGGTACAGGTGGAAGAAGTCGGTGGCAGTGGCACCGGCATTGTCCGTTGCTGTCACCTTAATTGGCACATAGAATCGTGAGGGGACATTGCCAGCATTCCAATTCACGCTAAAGGTCAGCGTATTCGGGTCGAAATTAAGCCAATTGGGTGGAATGAAAGTGCCGGTATTGGGGTCGAAGGTCAGCCAATCGAGAGGGTTGGAAGCGAAGGGTCCGATGTTGCCTGTCGGCTCTGGAATTATTGAATAGGAATAAGTGAGGCTGTCACCTGGATCGTAATCGGTAAAGGTGTTAGGAGCAAGAGTCAAATTGAAGTCGCTGCGGAAAATGCCACGACCTTGATTCAAGATGGGATTAGTCACCACCGGCGGGTGGTTGTTGAGTGTAGATTCAGCATCGATAATTTTCAGACTGGCAGAGCTCTGATTGCCAATATTGGTATGATCCCGATTGGTGATCCGAAACGCGATTTCTTCTGTTCCCTCAACTTGACCATCAGGTAAGATGTCAATTGTGAAAGTTTTGCTATTTTCGCCTGGGTTAAAGGTGAGTTCAGAAGAGAAATTGGGGGGAACGTTCCAATCTGTTCTCAAAATCGCTGAACCAGTAGGAGGCTCTAGATACACCCTGGAAAAGTTGTTTAGATTCCCAGTGCGAGTGAGGGTAATTTGTTTCTGAACGATTCCTGTGCGACTTTCATTGACTTGGTAAGTAGCTTGGGAAAAATTAATTGTAGGAGGCCCATCAGCATCGAAAATTTTCAGACTGGCAGAGCTCTGATTGCCAATATTGGCATTATCCCGATTGGTGAGCCGAAACGCGATTTCTTCTGTTCCCTCAACTTGACCATCAGGTAAGATGTCAATTGTGAAAGTTTTGCTATTTTCGCCTGGGTTAAAGGTGAGTTCAGGAGAGAAATTGGGGGGAACGTTCCAATCTGTTCCCAAAATCGCTGAACCAGTAGGAGGCTCTAGATACACCCTGGAAAAGTTGTTTAGATTCCCAGTGCGAGTGAGGGTAATTTGTTTCTGAACGATTCCTGTGCGACTTTCATTGACTTGGTAAGTAGCTTGGGAAAAATTAATTGTAGGAGGCCTATCAATCGGTGTCGGCGTGGTAGTTACGGGTGTCGGCGTTGTAGTTACGGGTGTCGGCGTTGTCGTGACTGGTGTCGGCGTTGTCGTGACTGGTGTCGGCGTTGTAGTGACTGGTGTCGGCGTGGTA
>Ga0316608_1000714_pt1 | contig 14430 bp, 15 predicted proteins | sample MIS2016152B_MG_FD_207673 | JGI IMG/M metagenome (GOLD analysis project Ga0316608, IMG submission 207673) | Microbial mat bacterial communities from Middle Island sinkhole, Lake Huron, Michigan, United States - MIS.2016.152B | ecosystem: Environmental > Aquatic > Freshwater > Lake > Sediment...
CCAACGATGACGGTGTAGTCTTTATTGCCCGCTACCACATCACGACTTGCATTCTTCTTCATATCTGCCGTCTTCTTCAAAATGAAGATGGGTTTGCCTCTCCATTGCAGTGTTTGCAACTCTCCCTCACTCATCGGTGAGAGATCTACGGTAATAAATCCAGCAGATTGTACACTGGGAAGTGGATCCCAGGTCTTTTTCATGGCGCCCAGAGCTATAATGCCCCCAACTGCCGCAAATCCGCCGAATGCCATGCCTAGAAAGTCTCGTCTACTCTTCTCAACAGCCATCCTTTTTCCTTTCGTGTAGTTTAATCTAGTGTTTTAATGAAATGCAGTGATAAAAAAGAGGCACGCTAGAGTGGTGTAATACTCTAGCGTTGTAGATTACTTGTACGAGGCAATTGTTTCAGCAACAGCTTTGACATCATCGTCACTTAAGCCAGTAGCAATTGGTTTCATGGTGCCTTTTAAAGGACCACCTTTACCTTCTTTGTAGTCTGCAATAGATTGAATAATCTTTTGTACATCCCAACCAGCAATAATTTGAGATTTGTTTAATGCAGACTTTGACGCTTTTGGTCCATGGCAAGAAGCACATTTACTTTTATATACAGCTTCTCCATCAGCTGCCATTAATGCAGTAGCACACAGTGCTAACAATACGAACCATTTTTTCATACGTATACCCCTTTGTAGTTTTGCCTAACCAAGACATTGGCAAAATTGTATACTATGTGCAGTTTCTTTTGAGTCGCTTAGCTATTAGACATCTTGTAATACTCGTTTTTCAAGATCAAAAAGCACCAAAGGTGCGTGGGCGCTCTGCCGAAGAGAACCCAGTGTTAACGTAGTTTTTGGAGCTTTGCTCTAAAAACGTGTCTAGAGTTCTTGCAGTTTTGCAAAAACTCTATTGAATAGAGTAACCAAGATTCCCAACGGTCCTAATAAGGTCATTGCCGATTTTTTTACGAAGTTTAAACACAAGATTTTTGAGAGCTGAAGGAGGAGCTTCTTCATAGATGTATAGCTTATCCTCGAGTGTTTGACGGGTTACTAAATTGCCCTTATGGGCTAAGAGAATTTCAAAAAATTCTATCTCCTTTTGTGTTAATGAAATAGGAACACACTTACATGTAAGCATTTTATTCGTGTAGTCATAGGTATGATATTCATCTATGTTCATGGTTGTTTTTGTTTTTTCCAACAAAATCGTTGCACAGGTTTCAAGTAAGCGTATCAGATCACTTTGACGAATAGGTTTGATTGTATACTCAATCAATAAAAGCTTAATCGATTCAAGTAAAAAATCCTTATCGGTATAGGCACTGGTTACAATAATAGGAATCTCTTGGTTCTCTTTTCGAATACGCTTAATCAAATCTACACCATTAAGCTTTGGCATTTTAACATCGGTAATTATGATATCAGGATGTTTCTCTTTATAAAGCAAAAATGCCTCTTCACCATCAGCAGCCGTATAAACTTTTCCTACATAAAGCAACAAAACCTTGGCAAAACTGTCTCTTAGATTCTCTTCATCTTCAGCAAGCAATAGCGAACTATTTTTAAGTACACCTTTGTATTTATCAAGCATTTTGTCCCTTTGTAAGCACTCTAAAAACTATTTTAGCACGTTTTTAGTCAAAAGAAAGCTATAATTTTCACTCTCATTACAAGGATTTACGATGCTTGCCTCTGTTAGCTTTACCAAACGGTATATTTTTGCACTTTCTCTTATTGCACTTTTGTCAGTTCTTGCCTATTACAATCTCAATCACCTAATCAGCAGTCAATCCAATGATGCTAAAATCATTAATTTAAGCAGCAAGCAAGGAATGCTCTCACAACAAATAGCACTCTATGCGATCTATTACAAAACAGAAAATTTGAAAACAAACATTGTAGCAATGGAAGAAGCCCATAATGTATTACTCTCATTTCAAATGCCAGAAGAGCTTAAAAAAGTCTATTTTTCAGATCCGCATCAGTTGGATAAAAGCGTCAAAACCTATCTTTTTCATGCAAAACGTTTTGAAGAAAACCGCGATGGAAGAAGCCTAACCTATCTTTTGCAAAACTCTCAAAAATTACTCCACGACCTTGATTTGGCAACGTCTATCTACGTACGTACTACAGAAACCAATACAGAAAATCTAAAAAATGTTGAATTTTTCATCTTTTTATTTACGCTAGCAACCCTCTTTTTTGAAGCACTCTTTATTTTCAAACCTGCCAATAAAAAGATTATAGAAACCACCAATGAAATCATTCGACAAAAAGATTATTCAAATACCATTATTGAATCCAACACCAATGCTATTATTACCCTAAATACGCATCTGATGGTAGAGACGTATAATTCCATGGCAGAATTATTGTTCGGGTATTCTAAACATGAAATGATTGGAAATCAATTTTTTGAGACGATTATTCCAGAGGAGTATTTTAAAGAAGCTTCTTTTAACTATAGTAAACTGGTCAACATGAAAAATAAAGAAGAGGTACGTGAAATTGAAGCAATTCATAAAAATGGGCAAAGGCTTCCGATTCGTATCTCCATTGGCACCAGCGGAAAAGATAAAGACTCCTTGATTATCATTAGTATTCAAGATATCTCCAAAGAACGACTCAAAGACAAAATTATGATGCAACAGGCAAAATTTGCAGCCCTTGGAGAGATGATTGCGATTATCGCACATCAATGGAGACAGCCTCTGGCACAACTTAATTTTAATTGTATGTTTATTCGTAGTAAATTAACCGATCCAGAACTCATTGCGGAAACGGGAAAAAATGAAGAGATTATTCAATTCATGTCTGAGACCATTACCAACTTTGAGAATTTCTATAAGCATGTTGATAGTACATATTTTGAGCCTGAAATATCAATCACCCAAGCTTTAAAACTTCTCGATTCTTCCTTTAAGCAAAATGCAATTCGTGTTATCAAAGAGATTGAACCTGATATTACCATGTATGGCAATTCCAATAGCCTATCCCAAGTTATTCTCTCCATTGTGCAAAACAGCGTTGATATTATCAGAAGTATGCCAATTCAAGAGCCTTTTGTGCGTATTTCATTAAACAAAAATGACAAATTTACCCTCATCACTATTGCCGATAATGCCGGTGGAATTAAAGCTTCTTCGATTGAAGATATTTTTAAACCCTTTCACAGCAATAAAATTAAGCCCTCAACGGGTATTGGTTTATATATGACAAAATTAATAGTAGAAAATCAATTTCATGGAACTATTGTGGCCTCAAATATCGATCAAGGTGCCCAATTTACGATACATCTTCCACTAGAAATCCCTTAATCTTTATCACCCTTATCCAAGAAAAGATTATCTTTCATATAACAGCGACTAAAAAGAAACTGGCATTAGTATAAACTTTCATTGTTATATCGAGTGTTAAATTTATATTAAATAATAGGGTCTTTATCCCTTTATTGAATCATACATTTAATATATCTCGCATTTTCAAAAGGAGGAAATTATGGAAAGAGGCTTTAAGCTTTTTTCATCAATGGTTGTCTCAAGTGCGCTTTTTGCTACAGCATCGATTGCTGCAGGAGACGCTGCTTTAGATAAAGTGATGAAAGAGAGAGGTTTAAGCGAAGCGGACGTTATTCGTGCAGCAAAAACCTATAATCCAACGGGCGTGCATGATAAATACCTTATGTTCAGCTCTGGTGGTCAATCTGGGCAAGTGATGGTTTATGGTGTGCCTTCAATGAGGCTACTCAAATACATTGGTGTATTTACGCCAGAACCTTGGCAAGGGTACGGGTTTGATGAAGAGAGTAAAAAAGTACTAGAGCAAGGGAAAATCCGCGGAAAAGAGATTACATGGGGCGACACACACCACCCATCCCTTTCAGAAACCGCTGGTGCTGCTGATGGTAAATGGCTTGTAATCAACGATAAAGCCAATCCTCGTATTGCGGTTATCGATTTACATGATATGGAAACAAAACAAATCGTAGTCAACCCTGTTTTCAAATCGGAACACGGTGGCTCTTTCTTTACACAAGATTCAGAGTATATCATTGAAGCAGCCCAATATGCAGCTCCATTTGATAACAACTACCACCCTATTGAAGACTATAAAGAGACCTACCGTGGTGGTGTGACTATGTGGAAATTTGACCCAAAAATCGGTCGAATTCAACCTAAAGATTCTTACACCATCGAACTTCCTCCTTACATGCAAGACTTAAGTGATGCGGGTAAACGAGTCAGTCATGGTTGGGGTTTTACCAACTCCTTTAACTCGGAGATGTATACCGGTGGTATTGAAGTGGGTATGCCACCAAACGAAGCGGGTATGAGCCGTAATGATACCGACTACCTACATGTATACAACTGGAAAAAGTTGTCAGAACTTGCAAAAGATGCTAAAAACTACAAAATGGTGAATGACCACAAAGTGATTCCTATGGATGTAGCGATTAAAAACGATGCCTTGTTCTTGATTCCTGAGCCAAAATCACCACACGGTGTTGACGTAGATCCAACGGGTGAATACATTGTTGTGTGTGGAAAGCTTGACACACATGCTTCTGTATATAGCTTCTCAAAAATTCAAAACTTAATTAAAAATAAAGATTATGCGGGAAAAGATCCGTATGGTATCCCCATTCTTGATTTGAAAAAAGCGCTTCATGGACAAGTAGAACTAGGCCTTGGACCTTTGCATAATCAGTATTCCAATGTTGATGGTGAAATTTATACCTCATTGTACGTTGACTCTCAAGTGGTTAAATGGAACTTTAAAAACCTTAAAGTACTTGACCGTGTCAATGTTCACTATAACATCGGACACTTAGCCGGTATGGAGAGCAATACGGTTGATCCACAAGGTGAGTATATCGTCGCACTCAATAAACTTTCTATCGATAGATTTGCAAATGTTGGTCCATTGCATCCACAAAACCACCAGTTAATTGATATCAAAGGTGGTAAGATGGATTTATTGGTTGACATGCCAATTCCATTGGGTGAGCCACATGACGTTGTTGGTATCAGAGCGAGTAAAGTTAATTCGGCAGTACGTTACCCCATGGGAACCAACTCACGCACAGGCGAAATTCACGAGGGCAAAACACTTGCTGGACAAGAAAGAATTGAGCGTAAAGGCAATGAAGTTAAAGTCTATGCAACTTTGGTTCGTTCACATATCAATCCAGAGCGCATCACCGTCAACAAGGGTGATAACGTTACGATTTACATGACCAACTTAGAACGTGCACAAGATGAAACCCATGGTTTTACCGTGGATAACTACAATGTCCATGCCTCTGTTGAGCCAGGTAAAACATCTACGGTGAAGTTTAAAGCGGACATGGAAGGGGTATTCCCTTACTACTGTACAGAGTTTTGTTCAGCGCTTCACTTAGAGATGATGGGTTATTTGATGGTTAAAGATCCAAACAAAAAGTATGAGAGTGTTCAAAAACTTAAAATGGCTACCATGAGTAAAGAGCAACTCAAAGCAGAATATGACAAAACCGTTGCCGTCAATAAAGCAACCGATGATGTTATCCAAAGCGTTGTGAAGTTCCTTAAAGACAACCATTTTGAAAAACACGATGTGGTTAAAAACCTTGTAACAGACGCACTTGATCAGTATGGCAAAATTCCTGAGCAGAAAAAACTTTCCGATGATGCTGTTAAAGCAGGTGATTTGGAAAAAGCTGTCTTGTTTGAAAATATGATTTGGCAGTATATGGTTAAAACCGCTGACGTTGGAATTAGAGCAAAAGATGCACTTGTGCGTTTAATAGCAACAAAACAAACGCCTGTAGCATCTAAAGGTGAAATAGCCTTTAATGAAGGTGGATGTTCTGGCTGTCACGTTATTGGAAAAGTAAGTTCTGGTCCAGACTTGACCGGTGTTCTTGGACGTCATGAAAATGGCGAAAAATGGGTGGCTGATTTTATCAAAAATCCTGAGCACAAGTACAATGATCCTTATGTTAAAGCGATGATTGACTACTTTAACCTTAGAATGCCGAACCAAAATATGAAAGATGAAGAAGTCAAAAGTATTATCGAATACCTCAAATGGATTGATAGTAACGCTAACTTGTTCTAACACTTTACAATCCACACAATGTGAGAGGACTTTTTCCTCTCGCTGTGGATTGATGCGCATCAATGTAAAATAAAAAGACAACAGATATCATAACTTTATCCAAACAAGTTCATTACTTTTTTCGATAAGGTTATTAGGAGGAAATACAGTCATGCATCCAAGTTTTATAAAATCAAAACTCTTCACAGGAGTAGCCCTTGCTCTCTTAACGTTAGCGTTTACCTTTCCAATGATAGGTTTTCATGGCGTTCTCAATAAAATAGATGCTGGGAAACAAGAGGAGATATCATCGTTCTCCAAAATGGTTTGGAATGTCTATAATCAAGGTCGATATAAAAGCACCACCACACCAAAAGCGGCTCACAATAATCTGGATCAGATGATTAAATCTTCAGCAGAAATTGGTGTAGCCTCTATGCCTATTTGGTCTGTTTCCCTAGAAGCACCCAACTATCCTAAAGAAGCATTTCCAGAGGGGATTCCTGTCTTTTTCCATTTTGATGGCTTTAGTGGGGAGGTTCATGAGATGAATACCATTAACCATTATATTGGTATGGATCCTATGTGGATTGGTGGAGTATTAGAGAGAGAGGTAGGTATTTATGCCCTCTTGGCTTTAACGCTTATCATGGTCTATTTTATTGCTTACAATCATAAAATTTTCTCTTTATTAATGTTCATTCCTGTTTCAATGCCTTTATTGTTTATTGCCGATTATTCTTATTGGTTGTATTGGTTTGGGCATAATTTGCATGATTGGGGTGCTTTTAAAATCAAACCGTTTATGCCAACCGTTTTTGGAGATGGCAAGGTGGCTCAATTTACTACACACTCCTACCCAACCATTGGATTTTATCTCTTAGTCGCCATCAGCCTGCTTTCATTACTTGCAATTCTTGCCAAAAGCAAGGCTTTAAAAGAGAGTACACAAAGCTAAGCCATGAAAACGTTACTATGGGTTTGTATGGTTTTTGTCTTGTGTACACACGCTGCTAAGAATAAAGAATTTGCATACGACACACAAGAAGTAGCTAAACCCTACACGGGACCCATAAGGGAATTAACGCGTAGTCCGTTACAAGATTATATTGATAATGCTAATGAAGGCTCGATTATCAGGCTCAAAGCGGGTACATACAAGGGAAATATTGTTATTTCAAAACCCATTAGTCTCGTTGGTGTCGAAGAAGGGGTTATTTTAGATGGACTTGGGGTTGGTAGCGTTGTCACCATTAGAAGCTCTTATGTGACACTTAAAAACTTGACCATTCAAAACAGTGGGGAACGTGCAGATATTCTGGACGCTGCTGTTAACATCAATGGCGATACCACCACGGGTGCTCTCAAACAATGTGAAGTGAGCGGGTGTCGTGTTTTAGATTCTCTTTTAGGAATCAATATGGAAATCGTCAATAATTCATTGATTGAAAACAATTTTATCACCTCTAAAAACTATGATTTAGGGCTCAGGGGAGATGGTGTTCGTCTGTGGTATAGCAACGATAACATCATTCGTAAAAATCATCTTTACAGATCTAGAGATATGGTTGTTTGGTACTCTCATGGTAATACCATTGAGGAAAATCTAGGTGAATACGGCAGATATTCATTGCATTTTATGTATGCAGGCAAAAACTATGTGCGTAACAATACGTACCAACACAACTCTGTCGGTATTTTTTTCATGTACTCTAACGATACCATTGCCACAGGCAATCTTGTCAAAAGCGCTGTGGGGGCAACGGGTATTGGTATAGGACTTAAAGATGCTACCAATTTTGTCATTGAGGATAATACCATCGTCTATAACTCACAAGGAATGTACATTGACCGTTCACCTTTTGAGCCGGATATGAACAATTGGATTCGGAACAATAAGATTATGTACAATGCAGAAGCCTTGCATTTTCACTCATTATGTGAAAACAGCGTTATTACAGGGAACACTATTGTGGGAAATATTGAAGATGTGGTCAATGATTCACGAAGCGAAAAAGATTTTAATAATGAATTTAGTATGAATTTTTGGGACAATTATGAGGGTTTTGATCGAAATAGAGATGGGTATGGTGATAACACGTACCGTCTGTATCAATATGCAGATAAGTTATGGACGTATAATCCCTCCGTCAAATTTTTCTACGGCTCACCGGTTCTTTCTTTGCTCAATTTTTTATCTAAGTTAGCACCCTTTTCAGAGCCTATCTTCCTTTTGGAAGACAAACAGCCTAAGTTTATAAATTAACGGGAGATACAATGGCCTTACATATAAAACAAGAGCGAAGAGAATTTATCCAGTACTCAACGCTTGGTATTTTAGGATTGGTTTTAGGAGGAGGCTTTGTTGCAGCTCCTTATCTCAAAGCAGACGAGAATCGTCTTCGTCCCCCTGGTGCTGTTGAGGAAAATCGTTTTCTGGCCTTGTGTATAAAATGTGGGCAGTGCCTACAAGTGTGCCCCTATCATTCTATAAAACTTGCGGATTTTGCCAAAGGTTATGGTATGGGAACGCCCTATATTGATGCTAGAGAACGTGGATGCTATTTGTGTGGTGCTCTTCCGTGCGTTCTTGCATGCCCTACTGGTGCATTAGATCATCACACAGAAAAGCCAACCGATGTTAAAATGGGCATAGCCGTTTTAGCCTCGCCTAAAACGTGTCTTGCGGTAACCAGACAACCTATTCCAAAAGAGAGTATCGAACGCGTTTACGCACACCCACACACGCGTGAGCTTGAAGAAGAGGTTTTGAAAAAACTCTCTGCCTTTGAAGGAAAACCCTGTACGATATGTGCCGATATGTGCCCTCTTCCTAATCCTTTAACAGCCATTGAAATGATTACCACGAAAAGCGGTATCACAAAGCCTAGAATTAATAGTGGATGTGTGGGATGTGGTGTATGCGAAGAGTTGTGCCCAGCAACCCAAGCAGCCATTATTATCATCCCTAGAGAGAATTATGAATCGTACTACACACAAGGGGCTAAATCATGAAGAATTTTTTATTCATGCTTACATGTATGCTTGTTTTAATGACAGGATGTACTGACAAAAAAGAGAACAGTGCCTCTATTGCAATGGAAAAAAATGCAACGGCTGGTAAAATCGAAGTTGTTGAAAATACAAATTATAAAGAAGAAAAAGTAGCGATTAAAGACAAAGATGCCAATGAAAGCAAAGTATTTTACTACGACTACAATCAAGACAAGGCAGCACAAACTCAAGGAGTTGATGATAAACAGTATACTCCTATAGAAGCCGCACTCAATGTCAGAAGTCCTTATGAACACATTGAGATTAGTATGCTTGTGAATAAGCTTAGTAAAAACTTTATGGTCAAATGTTCTGCGTGCCATGATGACTACGCTAATGGCATCATCGGACCTTCTCTTTTAAGCAAAGACAGTGGCTATATTTATCAAACCATCATGAAGTATAAAACAGGGGAAAAAGAGAATGTACTGATGAAGGATTTGGTTAAAAACATTGATGATAAAGAGATTAAAACATTGGCGAATGAAATTCATACCTTTAATCAAGAAATTAAAAAAATCAAAGAGAGACAAAAATGAATAAAAACATCATAATAGGGGCAACAACCCTTTTGGTTATTGTTTTAATGGGTTATACAGCAAGTCAAGGACGTGCATTCCAAGGTGGTGAAGCAGCAAAAATAATAGAAAATGTTGCCTCAAAGCAAGGAACAACCCAAGAGAATAAAAATGTGCCTACTCAAAAAAGTGATAGAGATATCGAGTCAGAAAAACTTAAAGCGCTTAAAGACAAAGCAGGTAATGTTGCGTTATTTAAAGTGAGTGATAACTATAAACGCAAGTGTGCCTCATGCCATGGAATAGATGGTAAAGGTGCTGTTGGCCTTCCAATTTATGGTCAAGAGGCTCAGGCTATCTTCTCTAAAATGATGGAATATAAAGAAGGCAAACGTCAAAACCCCATTATGAGAAGTGCGATTATGCATCTTAATGAAGCAGATTTTAAAGAATTATCGCAAGAAGTGAGTGAGTTTAAAGCACGAGAAGCGGCACTGAATTAACAAAGGATTGCATGTGAGTAAATACGAAGAACGTAAAACGATTGCTAAAACCACTTTTTTTTCAACCTTTTTTGATGAAACCAAAGAAGGGAAAAAGAAATTAAGCATTCGTGCTAAACGATGGATGGCAGTTATCAGCCTTCATCTTTTATTCTTTTTGTCCTTTAAAATAGACATTCAAATTTTAGAAGGGACACTTAATGGCTCGCGTCTTTTAGGATTTCATCTTATCGATGTGTTCACCACGATTGAAGTGTTTTTAGCCACACATCATATGCCTATTAATATGGTCATTGGAACGGTGAGCATTATTTTAGTGTATCTTCTCATTGGGGGAAGAACGTATTGCTCATGGGTATGCCCTTATGGCATCCTTAGCGAGATAGGTGAAAAATTACACAACACCTTAGTAAAAAAGAAAATTATCAAAGAGCGTCAATTTGACAATCGTGTGCGCCATTTTTTCTGGGCTATCTTTTTAATCCTCTCTTTTACAAGCGGCTATTTGGTCTTTGAACTCATCAATATTGTTGGAATTTTAAGCCGTTTTATTGCCTATGGATGGAGTGTAGCTTTATCGTGGGTAGTTGCTGTTTTTATCATTGAAGTCTTTTTTGCACGACGTGCTTGGTGTAAATACCTCTGCCCCATTGGTACGACCTATGGATATTTGGGAACCATCAGTGCGGTGAGAGTTGAATGGAATGATAATTGTGACCACTGTATGGTGTGCCATGATGTTTGTTTTGAAAATCAGGTACTTGAGCTTACGAAATCCAAATATGATAAACAACGTGAAGAATTAGGCATTAAAAAAGAGATTGTTTCAGGCGGTGATTGTACATTGTGCGGTCGATGTATTGATGTTTGTCATGCCGATGCTCTTAGTTATACCTTTCGATTAAAGTCTTTAGTATGATAGAAATAACACACATTACAAAAAAATTTGGTAATGCCATTTCGCTTAATGATGTCAGCTTAACCATCAAAGAGGGTGATTGCGTTGCATTAATGGGCCCCAATGGCGCAGGTAAAACAACACTCATTCGATTGATATTAGGCTATTACCACCCAAACAGTGGTCATGTCCTTATTAATGGGATGAATCCCATCAGCGAACGTGTAAACGTACTTGGCACCATCAGTTTCGTGCCACAACTCCCGCCTCCTATCAAGCTTAGTTTGGAAGAATTGATGCGTTATGTGTGCAAAAGCACAAAAATTGAGCGCGATAAAATTGTTCATTACGCCCATGAGATGGAACTAGATATTGAACCTAATTTAGGAAAATCTTTTTTTAAATTAAGCGGCGGTATGAAGCAAAAAATGCTCATTGCCATCAGTCTTGCACGGCAAAGTGATATCATCATCTACGACGAACCTACCGCCAATCTAGACCCAAAAGCTCGAGATAATTTTCACCGATTGCTGAAAAGGGACAGCCACTCCAAGATTGCGCTCTTTGTGACGCATCGCTTAGACGAGATGAAAGATATCATCAATCGCCAAATTTATATGGATTTGGGTAAGGTCATGAGTGATGAGTCTCTTTAAGTTTTTAGTATCGTTAACACTCTTTATTTGGCTCCAAGGCTGTGACTCAAAAATAAGTATGGATGCCAAGAAGGTTCATTGGGACCGTGACATGTGTGAACGCTGCAAGATGGTGTTGAGTGATCGAAAATTTTCAGCACAAGTATTACACCCAGACACGGGACGTAAATTTGCATTTGATGATATTGGGTGCGTGATTTTATGGTTTAAAGAAGATCGCATAGAATGGGCAGGTCGTGCTGTTATCTGGGTCAATGATGCCAAAACGGGTGAGTGGATTGATGCTCGAAAAGCATGGTACGATGTTGAAAATATTACCCCTATGGCGTATGGTTTTGGGGCTCATCTCACCAAAGAGAGCATAATCCAAGGTCAAGAAATCATTGATTTTAATGAAGTGACACGAAGGGTTATAAAAATAGGCAAATGACACAGATTAGTCGTATTTTCATTTTTATCTCCTTTATGAGTCTTCTAGTGCTCACATGTGAATATTTTTATGTGCGTACCACAAGGACTCTCACGCAAAGCGCTCTTGAAAAAAAAGCTCTTTTTACATCGAGTGTTGGCTTAACCGATTTAAGCTTAGTTACAGAAGCGCGCTATGCACGTCATCGCAGCCTCAGTGACGTTTTTTCATTTTTTGCAGAAGGTCCTGAGTTGTTAGAATATTTTCCATCAACTTTCGTTTACCATCATGCACCGCTTTTAAACACTGCTCCAACACAGATAGCACCATGAATCGTATGTTCAATTTTTCACTCATCGAATATGCCCTGCTTTCCATTACAAAACGAGGTTCAAAAAATATTTTTATTTTTTTCATTCTGACATTGCTAATCTTTTTGCTCTCCTCTGTTTTGATGATATCCGATGCAATTAAATATGAACTTCAAACGACCGTATCGCATTTGCCAGAAATAACGCTACAACGTCTACAAGCTGGTAAACAGGTGAACATCCCCGTGCAACGATTGGATGAACTTCTCAGTATCGAAGGCGTTCAAACTGCCATTCCACGCGTTTGGGGATATTATTATTTTAAAGCAGCTGGGGTTAATTTCTCTTTGGTGGGTATTGATGCCTACGAAGACCAATACAAAACGAGTTTACAAAATATAGTTGATGAGCATAATATGAGTGCGTTGGAAAAAAACAATGCTATGCTGATTGGAAGCGGGGTTCAAAAAGTTTTGCAAGAAAATTACTATCAAGACTTTTTTAATTTTGTGACCTTTGATGGCAAATGGCAAAAAGTATTTATTCAAGGCACCTTTCATTCAGACCTCTCCTTAGAGGCAAATGACATTATATTAATCTCTAAAACATTAGCCCATTCTATTTTTGGCATGCCTGAAACTGAAGTAACAGATATTGTCCTGAAAATTGCGAATCTAAGAGAAATAAGTACGATAATCACCAAAATCAATAATCTCTACCCTGACATGCGTGCCATCACCAAAGATGATATTCGAGTGAGTTACCAAAACATCTTTGACTATAAAAGTGGGTTTTTCTTAACCCTTTTTATGGTTTCAGCGTTTACATTTTTTATTATTATTTACGACAAAGCCAGCGGACTTAGTTCTGAAGAGAAAAAAGAAGTTGGAGTACTCAAAGCGCTTGGATGGAGCATCGATGACATTTTAAAAGAGCGTTTTTATGAAAGTTTTATCCTCTCACTGTTTGCCTTTATTTTGGGGATAACCTTTTCTATAGGGTACGTATTTATATTGGACGCCCCTCTACTGAGAGATATTTTTATCGGTTATTCGCAACTCAAACCTTCATTTCATTTGCCTTTTTATCTCAACTTTGGAATGGTTGCCATTTTATTTTTTCTAAGCGTTCCCGTCTATGTTGCAGCCGTTATTATCCCCTCATGGAGAGCATCAACACTGGATGCAGACGAGGTCATGCGATGATTTACCTCCAAAACGTCTATAAAACATTTGGCAAAGGTGAAACCGCTGTTCATGCCTTAAAAAACATCTCTTTACATGTAAAAGAGGGAGAATGTGTTGTGCTTAAAGGCTCTAGTGGTAGCGGGAAAAGCACCATTTTATCTCTGATGGCAGGACTTAGCAAGCCCACAACTGGCGATGTGATTGTAAATAAAAAAGCTGTTTCAAAACTCTTAGACCATTTTAGTGCACAATTTAGGAGAAGAAGTATTGGCTTTATTTTTCAAAAATTCCATCTTCTGTCCAATCTTTCGGTGCGTGAAAACATCATCATTCCTTTGATTCCAGAGAATCTTTCCCCAGAAGAGATTGCTACCCGTGTAGAAGACGTAATGCAGACACTTTCTCTTACGCCTAAGGCCTCTATGGCAACACGCTTGCTCTCAGGTGGGGAGCAACAACGCGTTGCCATTGCTCGCGCTATGATTCATAAGCCTAAAATCATCATTGCCGATGAACCAACGGCCAATCTTGATGCCTCATTATCCCAAGCATTTATTGAAGCGATTCGCACCCTAAAACAAGATGGTAAAACCATTGTTATTGCAACCCATGACCCACTTTTTTTTACCCTCGATTATGTCGATCGCATCATTGAGGTAAAAAATGGGGAGATACTTTTATGACGCTCACTCCTGAAATTATTAGCCTTTTAGCCTTAGATGCTATCTTTTTCTTTTTTTCGCTGATAGCATTTATTCTTTCTGTCAAAATTTATTTTAAGTGGAACATAACTTCAACCGATGTTTTGCAA
>Ga0316608_1000715_pt1 | contig 14422 bp, 9 predicted proteins | sample MIS2016152B_MG_FD_207673 | JGI IMG/M metagenome (GOLD analysis project Ga0316608, IMG submission 207673) | Microbial mat bacterial communities from Middle Island sinkhole, Lake Huron, Michigan, United States - MIS.2016.152B | ecosystem: Environmental > Aquatic > Freshwater > Lake > Sediment...
GCATCTGCACCGGCGGGGATAGAATTCTCAGTCCTTTTAGCAACTTCTTCTTCTTGCAACTCATCTTCTCCGATTTCCAAGTAAGTATCGCAGGACACGTCTTGCAGTTGTAAATGGTCTTTCGTAAATGTACCTTTATTGTTTTTCCACGAATCACCAGCATGATTTACACCAAACTGTAGTGTAAAGGACATTCCATGAAGTTTCATGAGCAAAGGTAGAATGGTAGTTGCAGTGATTTTCCCTGTATAGCACGCACGTAGGAATTTTTCCGCCTTAACATAATCAAGTGTTAGCGTAAACATCTTTTTTGCAATAAGTTCTTTACGCGCCTTATCCGGCAATCGACCAAATTGGTCCGCAGAATAAGGTCCTAAACCTATACCCGCAAGGGAAGTATTTTTTGGTATACCGTTCCACAATTCTGAATCTTTGGGGTCAGCAATAAATCCCAATTTTAAAGTGCAGAGATTCATGTTGTTTTTTGCGTTGGCACGAAAGCCAAGGGATTGTCCGAGTGCTGCCTTTGTTTCGTAAGCGCTTTCGCTCTCCGGTGTTACCGCAAGTATTTTGGCATCCACAAATAATATCAAAGTTTCAAATGCAGGAGTTTGCGAAGCTGTAATGTACTCAACCAATTGCTCGGGAGTAAGCTTCTTCAGTTCGTCAGCTGATAACATTTTCATGTTACTAAAATTTAAAAGGTTAAAATAGAATCCACGTCTGGACTGGATGTAAGACTTATACTCGTCAATATAAGAATAACTATGTAAGCCACATCATTGACAGGTAATCAAGTGATGTCCGGTAGACTGGCAACGTCGCGAATTTCACAATCAGCGATTTAGCCCCCGGCTTTTGTAAGTCAAGGTGTGGTGGGTGGTTTCACTACAGGTGGGTACAGACGCTCGTAATTTTAAACTGTAATGTTTCAATTTTAGCTGTCTTAAAAATCAATTGCGAAAATTGGCTACATAAATTATACACTGGGGTAAAATTTACCAAACGTCCGCAAAGTTAATTTATACTAACCTTTTTAACAGTCTTGAAACTGCAAATATTTTTCAAAAAATTTTAATTTTTGATTTAATTTTTTTCAAAAAAAATTTGGTAGATATAAAAATTTTCTATAAATTTGTTTGACGGTCAAACAGAAAGTATGCCCTATACTTTTTTCTGATTATTTTTTTATCAATCCTTTAATCTATTATCAATGTCAGAAGTGGGATATATACAGTTTAATCCGAAAGACGTTTTAGATGTAGAAAATTATAACTTGGATAAACTAATGCAACAGGCTAATAAAATATCTAAGATGAATAAAATTATCTTAAGTGTTTTTAAAGAAAACTTTCCTGTAGTTTACGAAAACAACAGTAAAGAATCTATTGTATTAGCTGCTATGTTTCAATTTAATTTAATAGAGCCTTGTATTGATAAATTACTAGGTTTAGACCTGCCAGGCTTATTTAGTTTAAGAACACCAAAAAATGCAGTATCGTTTTTAAATAAAATGTTAGAAAATAATCCAGATAAAGAAACAATAAAAACTGAATTAAAACCAATAACGGATAAACTTAATTTTATAAATCAAATAAACGACGCCGATGGAATTTTTTAATAAGACTTTAGCCGGACAAATAGAGCTAAGTGTACAGTTAACACTTAATCCTTTATTTAAAAAAGTATTCCTGGATGACAAAGGAAGCTATATTGAATTAAATGGTATTGAATATGAAGTTGACAAGGATGGTAAAAATAAACTACAAGCAGCAAGAGTAATGAAATTTATTTATTATTACTGTTTCTGGAAAAGTCCTTTCTACTTTGAAGAAGAACCAAGACGATATTCAGAAGCTTTACGAATGTCAACAATAACCAACTCAGTGAAACGAATAGGTTATAATAATAACTGGAGTATTGATGAGATATTAGAACAGATTGATTGGGTTGAAACTTACCAAAGAAAAACAAGTCCAACGCTTGGACTACGTGACGAAAAACATAAGTTTGTACAAAAGGAAGTTAAATTGTTAACTTACTTTAATACACAAATGGATAAAGCGCAACAGAAGTTAGATGATTTTTCAAGAGGTTCTGGACCAAATGTACACGCTTTAGCTTCAGGAATGGCAGAATCAGAACAACAAATCATAGAAACTATAATGTTCTATCAAGATAAGATGACAAGTATATCATCGAAAATGACTGCGATAAGAAAACAATTAAATGATTACGAAGATACTATACATAAAGAATTATCAGAATCAGGTAAAGTTTACTCTGGTGATACTCCGGTAGGATTGACTGAATTAGATGACGAACCACTAAGCAAATATTTAAGATAATGACAGCTGAACAATTAGAAAAAATAGCAAACAATTACTATTTTACGAATACAGGTTCAGTTGATAATCCAGTTTTTAAACCTTTGCATTTAGATTGGATTGATTCAAATGAAATTTGTGAAGTAGGTAATTACTTTAATAAATATAAAGATTACCCATATCCAATACCAAAAGATAATGAAAAACGAGCCGAATATGTAGATAAGTTTAAATCCGGTTTATTACCAAGACAAGAAGTAGAGTTTTGGGTAAGAGAAGATGATAGAAGACGTGAGGGTATGCTCGTAAACGGTAAGCTTGAAGGCAAGTCTTGTAAGATTAAAGTATCTGGTTCTTTATATTTTAAGTTAAACTATACAAGAATATTCTCTTCTGTAGTTGAAACTGGTGGACGTGGTGATGATGGTACATTAGAAATCTTTGAAAAGTCAGGTAGAAAAGAATTTAATTTCCCTAAGTTTTGGGATGGACAATTTATACTTGATAATGCAAAACGTTTAGCAAGACATTTGGGAATGAACTTTCCTTGGGTTAAAGCAAGACGTATTGGTGCTTCATTCGATGGTGCAGCTGAAATGCTTTATAATGCACATCGTTTTAAAGGTTCTAAAAATGTTGTATTAGCTGAAGCTGAACGTTATATACATCACTCAGATTTAAGTGGATTCATGGACAAAGTCGTTATATCTTCAGGATTTATTAATACATATACTATCTTTTATAAGGAGTATACATCAATAACTCAAGAAGGTTTAACATTTGGTAGATATCCAAAAGGAAGTAAAGATGCGGACCCCAAGAGTTTCCTTTCAAGTATTGGTAGTGTTGTAATGAAAAATAATCCTAATGCTTCTGCGGGTTCTGACTTTTATTTAGCACTAATAGAAGAAGCTGGTGAGATGACTAATCTTACTAAAGTATTAGGAATGAACTTAGCTGCATTAGAAGACGGTGCTTTAAAAACTGGTATGATTGCTTTACATGGTACAGCAACAGCAAAAGCTGTAAAAGATAGATACTTTATAAAGATTATAGAAGACCCAAGACAAATCAATGGTATTGTATTTGAAGATTTGGCAGGTGAAAAGTCAATAAAGAAAACGCATTCATTCTTTTATCCAAAACATTTGAGTATGGTTCCATTCATAGATGAGAGTGGAATATCAAACTTAAATGCTTCTATAAAGTATCTTGATTCAGAACGAGATTTAAAAAAGGAAGTTGCGACAGAAGAAGCTTATCGTATTCATGTTTCTCAGTATCCAATGTCAATAGAAGATGTTATTTCTGGTTATAGTATTTATAATATTTTACCAGCAGAGTTACTTAAGGAACAATATGATAGAATATCAAGTTTACCTGTTCCACCAGGAATACCAGGTATGTGTAAAAAGTTTGATAATAGTTATAAATTTATTCCTAATGCTGCAATGACTGCAGCTGAAAGACACGAACCTATTGATATATCAATTACTGTTGATAAACAAACAGACCCTATTGGATGCTTTGTACAATACAGAGAACCGTATTTGTTAAACGGTAAAGTACCAGAAGGTTTATATAGTATGTCAATAGACCCACATGCTGTTGATAAGATAGCAACAAAGTTAAAAAGTCGAGACAGTTATAGTGTAGCTTTGGTTCATCAAAATGTTAACGCTTACACAGATATTAAAAGTAGTTTTCTTGTTGGTGTTTATATTTCTCGTATTGCTGACCCGCTTGATTTCGCTAAAAATTGTGCCTGTATTGCTGGTTATTATAATATAAAAAATATGGTATTGTATGAAGCTAATCGTGGTAGAATTGCAGATGGTTTTAAATCAATGGGTGAAGAAGATAGATTAATGTTAAGCCCGAGAAGTATTGCAGACGTTATTACATTTGCCGAAACACAAAAGTATGGTATCGTAATGACAACCCCACTAAAATTCCAATGTTTAAACTTGTTGATTAATATCCTGAATAAAGTTACTTTTGAATCGGAAACAGCCACAGTAAGATATATAAACTACATACAGGACAAAAGCGTATTACACGGCTTATTATCTTTTGATGGAAGTTTTACAGAAAACAATGACGTGATGAGTGCTTATCTTATACACGCTATTGTTGATTTACAACTTAGTAGATTTGCTATTGAGTCATCAATAAGAAAAAGTTTAGAATCCGAAAGCGATATGAATAATATCTGGAAGACATCTAATCAAAGACTTGATAGAACAGTAGCTTCTTATTTGAATGAGAATTACAATAATATCTGGAGAATAAAATAAACAATATGGATACTAATCAAGTAGCTTATTTACCAAAGCAGAACGCAGCAAATAAAAATAAAAAGTGGTTTGAACAAACTGCTTTATATTATTTGCAGGCAAGTGGCTGTTTGAATGGTTTAGTCAGTAGAGATATTGATAAACTATTCAATATGCTTACAACTAATATCAGTGAAGATGTACGAGATATAGTAGCTAAACCTTTTAGTCCAGATGTTGAAAGTATATTAGCTGAAAAATTCATTGGTAGATATCCAATTGTAACTCCTATTTTCAATACGTTTGTTGGAGAAACTTTAAGTTATCCAAATAACTATGATGCCGTAGCTGTTAATCCAGGCGCTGTTTCAGAAAGAGAAGAAATGTTATCGCAGGCCATGAGTCTTGAAATTGATAAAGCAATGGCTGCGTATCTTAAAGGTAAACCAGAAGAAGCACCAAATCTTGAAAAGAAGAAAAGAGAGTTAGTTGAAAATTTAAAAGATAAAGGTACTCTTGCTGCTTCTGAAATATTAAAGGCTTTAGAAAGTTCTGCAGAGTTATATGAAGCAGAACATGGTTTTATTTTAAATGCCTTTACTTGTTCAACCGGCGTTATATTTGTTAATACAGAAACTAATTTAACTGTTGAAAACGTTGACCCGAGAAATTTTTATTTTATACCTTCTACGATTTCTAATCGTATTGAAGATAGTTTTTGTTGCATCCGTAAAATGGAATTGTTCCCAGCTGAGATTGCGGGTAAGTTTTTAGGATTACTTGAGACAAGTGATTACAAAGATTTACAAGAAATGGAAAGTAATCTTTTTAATGGTGACCAGAGAGCTTATTATGGTACAGCAAATATTAAAAGTTTAGCTTTAGTTCTTAACTCAGAAGATGGTTCAGTAAAATATAATTTCTCCGCTGGGCAACGTTATGACGTTTTTCATATTTGTTTCATTGGCTATGACAAACAAAAATTTGTTAAAACAGTTAATGAGTTTGGACAAATAAATACAATGGTTCTTCCGAAAGATTATAAAAGAACAAGTAGGGATATCGCTGTAGAAACAATTGACGTTCCGGCTATTTATGAAACTTATGCTATTAACGCGGATGAATTAATTATATTTGGGTATAAAAGACATAAAGTACAAACAAATATTCCATTATCTATTGGCGTAACAAAAATGCCTTATTTTGGTAGAAGTGATTATATGTCTATTCCCAAGTTATGTGAGACTTATTTAAAGACGCATGATATTTTAAAGTTTAAATTCCTTGTTGCTATTAATAAACTTAATAGTTTTATTATCTTACCTGATGATGTACGCCCGGCAAATATGTATCGAGAAGCTTGGTTAGAATATGCAAGAATACAAGGTATAATGCATGCTTCTGTATCATCACATTCTTTGCAATATGTAAATGCTATTCGTGCTGTTGATACAGCGTCTGCTCAAGAAATACAAGTTTTATTAGAAGCTATGACATCTAATATAAACGAAATGTATCAAAATGTACAATACTCTTCTATTCGTGGTGGTCAAGCAACACAGTATACCGGTAAAGCTGTAGCAGAAATAGCTGCGGGTCAATCTACTGCTGGTCTTATTAGTAATACTTTATTCTTTGATGATTTTAAAGTACAGTTAAGAATGTATTTACTTGAAGCTGCAAAATATATGTTAGCTTTAGGCGAAGCACAAGAACTGTTATTTTTGATTAGCAGACAAACAAGAGAGTTCTTATTAAAGGATATGTCAACGCCATTTACTTTAAAGTTCTCTCTTAAGATTATTAACTCTGCTGAGAATCAAGCTCAGATGCAAATGATTATGAATTATGTTGTAGCTCCATTATTAAACGGTAATCCAGACCCAGGAGTAGCATTACAGATAATTGATAATTTATCTGCTGGTGGCAGTAATCAAAGATTAAAAATGTTACTTGAAACCTACGTATCTTCTCAACAACAAAGCGCTCAAGAAAATCAACAAAAACAATTACAGATTGTTGAAGATGAAAAGAAAACAAAACTTCAAATAGAAATTGAAGCCTTAAAAATACAACGTGATAAACTTGCAAATGACGTAGAAAAAGCTAAGATAATGGCTGATTCTGGTGTAACAATTGCACGGATAGACGCTGATAGTTCAGAAAGAATTGCAGATATTAATGCAAGAAATAGAAATAATAATAAATAAATTTTACTAAAATGGATGTAGTTGAAGTTCAAAGTTTAGATTTACCAGCTATTGAAGCTGTATTAACAAATCCGGAAGCAGTTGAAAAATTAGACCCGAATTTGTATTTAACTTTACAAGAAAGAGCTGACTTATTAAAACAGCAACAGACTCCACAAACGGATAGTAAAAAACCAGTGGACTATGTTATGATGGCTCAACTGTTTGAATTACCTGAACAAGTTTATGCTGACCTTACTCCAAAATTAATAGAAGGAGATTTAGTTGCTGCAGACGCTTTAAAGAATCTTATCAAGCAGCATACATCAAAATCAGTTGTAGAAGAATTTTATGCAACATTGCAACCAAGAGAATTAGAGTTAATTAATTTTATTCGAAGTGGTGGTAGTGCTGATGATTATGCTAAGACAATTGGTCCAGTTGACTATGTAGGTTTAGAGTTTAAAAGTGAAGATGACCCAATGCGTGAAAAAGTTATAAAAGATAAATTTATGGCTTTAGGAGTTGATGAAGGTTCGGCTTCTACTTTAATAACAAGTCTTAAATCGGACAAGAAAATAGTTGCAATGTCAGATGAACATTTGAAAACTGAAAAAGCGAATCAACTATTAAAACAGAAAGAACTTATAAAAGCTCAAGAACAAAGACGTCGTGAACAAGAAGAAGAAGCTAAAACTTCTGTAAATAAATATGTTTCTACTATTCTTGAACAAAGAGCGTCCATTTTAAAAGATGGAAAATTAAAAGGCGGTAATTTTGTAATACCAGAACCTATGCGTGTAGAAGTAGCTAACTTCTTGACGAACATTAAAAGAAGTGGAGAATACTTAACTACTGATGCTTTAGAATTCCAAAAGAATTTTACACAAGAAGATTATTTGGAGTTTGCTTTGTTTAAAAAGTATATGGGTGGATTACAACAATACGCAAGTACTCTGGCAGAATCTTATGCCGCTCGTGCTATAAAAGACAATGCAGGAAATAATAGAACACCTGCTAAACCAAATGAACAGAAAACTCAGTCCGGAGCAAGCGTATTTAAAGGTACGTATGAAGAAGCTATCCGGTTTTTTAATAACAAATAACAATTAATATTTTTAACTATGTTTTCAATTAAATCGCTGAAAAGCAATAACACCACTTACGGTGTTTTGACAGCTGAGATAATGAAACAGGTAGCTCAAATCGGAGCTCCGGACGTGCTTCATTATGCTCTTGCTTACCCGCAGATAATGCGAGATGGATTCTTTAAGGATTCACCTTTATTGAGAATGTTCGAAAGTTCACGTGTAAATGGAGAAGCAAGCAAAGCTTACAACTTCGATTTAACTGACCTTCAATATTCTATTGATTTGGTTGACGTAAATAAACTTGGCGACAAGGTTTCCGGTGCAACAGCTTTTGCCAGTGACGGTAAATTTGGTCAAGGTGGCACTGAAATAAAAGTGGCTTTTGAAGGCGCACAAGGATTTAAATTCTTAGATGGGCATGCTATTATAGCTCGTTCGGTTTCTTTGAATCAAATCATTCAGTGTCAGATAAAAGAGATTACTCCTACCGCTTCTGGATACATTGCTACAATTATCCAACACAGAACAAGCCGTGAATCTTATATTCCTGGTGATGTGCTACAAGCTGGTATTGTATGGCGTGAAACCTTCCGTGCTATTCCACGTGATAACCACGATGCTTCAAACCAACGTTTGTCTGGTCATTCAAAGAAAATCGGTAACACCGGTTTAACTCGTAGCGACCACAGTTGGTCTGAAAGTGCAATTGGTTTGAAATATAACATTCCGGTTCCGGTTCGTGGTAGTGGGTTCTCTGCTGACGGTACAGCTCAAATGGACTTCGCAAGTTATGTTTTGACTGGACAAGAAATGCGCACCTTAACAGACCACTTCCGAAAAGTTGAAGAAATGTGTTTGTTTAATGTAGGTAACTATGACGTAGACAGCGATTCTTATTTAAACATCGACCCGGCAACTGGCGAAGTTTTACCTTTGAACCGTGGTTTGATTCATACAATTACACAAGGCGACGGTGTACATGATTCTTATGATGATTGGCGCCAAGCTTGGCCTGTACTTGAATCAACAGTTATGAAATTACGTTTACGTAAGAATGGCTTTGTTGGTGGACCAAGAACTTTCGGTTTCATTACTGGTACTGGTGGTATGCTTAACTTCCGCGAATCTGCAAAAGAACACATGTTAAATTATGGTATTGGTGTTCAGTCAGCCTATGGTTCTTACGCTGTTTCCAAAAATTGGGACGGTAAAAGTTTAGCCGGTCAGGACTTAGGAACAAATACCGGATTATTATTTGGTGAAAACATTACAGCAATGAAAACCGCAACAGGTGATACTATTGTTTGTATGTATGAACCAGCTTTGGACTTTGCCGGTTATTCTTTGGCTCACGGGTTGTACACACCATCTATGTATCCTGTATTTGGTTACAACTACTATATCGTTGACATGACACCACGTCTTGGTCCAGACGGTTTAGTATCAAACTTCTTTAAAGTAAGCTACAAAGGATTAAAAGCTTTGGATATTCTTGTACTTGGTGCAACAAGCGGAACACCTGAGATTCAGGCTAATCCACTTGGTAATCAACGTTCTTCTACTGTTGCTCGCAACACTCGCTCTATTATATCATCTGCAAGTATGGATATCGCTGATACTTCATTATGTGCTGATGTTATATTTGAAACAAGTAATACAACCGATACTCCTGTAAACTTCTAATCACAATGAGATACGATAGAGTTGTTGAGATAGTTTATAATAAAGTTAGTCCACAATCAAAAGGCTTACAAATTATACGCTCTCTCGAATTGAATAAGCCACCGCTTTCATACGACGAAAAATTAATGTGGTTACCAACAGTAATAAATGTAGGAGCTGCACATCCTGATTTTTTAGCACGTTGTGCTGATTGGGAAAAAGCTCATACGTTTACTTTGTCTGCAACAGCAAACTTACCACTTAACACAAGCCTTGAATTTGATGATAATATTCCGGCTAATTATAAAGATTTGCCTGAAGAACTTATGTACAAATATGCAAAGCCAGTTAACATGCACGACTATTACACTTGGAGACGTTGTTTAGCTTCTCCCAAGTTTGCTAAATCATCTGCAGACCTTGCAGGACACCGTGGTTTTATTTTCGACAGAACAAAAGAAGATAAAATCTTTAATGCAAAGATAAGCATGACAATTGAAGCTACTGTTGCTTTTTCTAAACTTCGTGAAGATAAAGCTAAAGCAATGCAGGCACTTTACATCTTAACTTTGTTTAAAGATACTTTTTCTAAAAGTGAATTAACAGATGTTCAAGGCAGAACCAGTTTAGGATTAGCTATGACATCAGATTTAAAACTTTTAAGCGACGCTACTATTGAAGGTGCTTTATTTAAAATCAGTCAATTAAATGCTGAATTATTCGTTGCTGTTACAAATGGTAAATCGTTAAATATTAACGGTAAAGTTTACAACTTTGATGCAGCTATGGATTTAACTTTAGTTTCAAGAGCACTTGCAAGTAATAAAATAACATTTGATTCCGGTGTTTATTTATTAGGTAATTCTGTTTTAGGTTCGTCGATTGCTGATGTGATTAAGTTTCTTAAAGGTTCTGACCCAATTTCACAAGCAATTAGCCGCCAACTTAAAGAAGAACTAGTCTCTGACACTACATCTCAAAGTAGTTATTCATCTGCTTTAATAGCTTCCGCTCGTAAAGAACTTGATGATGCTGTTAAAGAAAGTGTAGCTAAAAATACAACAGCTGCAAAAGAAGTTACAACTAAGTAATTAACATACTACAATGACTCTACAAGAAATACATTTACAGATTTCACAACACTATCAAAGAATGAATAGTGGTTTGGTGATGTCAGTTGAACCCGGTGAATTAGATTTAGTAATAAATCGAGTTATCGAGCAAATGATATTATCAGCTGCAAGCAATCTTGATAAGTTTACTCCAGCAAATTCACAGAGAGCTACTACGCTGCAAGCTATATCACCTTTAGTTAAAACAGTGTCTTATCCAAAGACAGCGATTACCTTAGGTTCTCGTTATACTAAAACTGTTTCAACAATCCAAGCTCCTGCTGATTTTTATCATTTCATTGATTCAGGCACTACTGTTTACTGTAATGGTGGACAAAGAGTTTTGCAATCAAAATTCATTAATAATCCTGTAAATTATTTAAGTAGTCATTTTACTCTTCTGTCCGGTAACGACCTACCTGCTTTCTTAGAAAATAACATCCTTTACTTTGTAACAGCGGGTAGGTTCATTATTGATAGTATTGATTTAAACTATATTAAACAACCTGTTAAAGTTCAATTAGGTACAATTGAAAATGGATTCATTACAATAGAACCAGAGATTGAACAAAGTTTCCATGAAATGCTTATTATTAATTCTGTAAATTTAGTAAATTCTTCTATATATGAAACAACTAATTCCGATGCACGCTCTAATCGTGCTTAAAGACTTAGCTTACGCTTCTTTAAATACAAGTGTTGCTTCTTCTGGCGCGCTTATAGAAACTTTAAGCCCGGTAGTTGGAAATGCTGCTGCTCTTAAAGAAGGAGCTTTAGCTTTTTACGGTGTAAATGACAGAAAGCTTATTGACTTAGCTGTATCTGGACTTACTCCAAAAGACTTTTATATCACAACAAGAACAAGTCGCGATTTTCATGCGTATAAAGTACCGATTGCCGGTGCTAAAATTACAATGCTTCCTTACAAAGCTCCAACAAAAGGCGTATTTACTTATACCAACATACTTGGAATAGTACCAGTTACTGGACAAGTTGCTCAAGTTGGCGTAAGAATAACTAACTTTTTGAATCTAGCTGAGCCACCTATTGATACAACTGTTAGTGTTGGAACAACTGCAGCTACCGCAACAACAAAAGTAAACCTTATTGATAATCTTATTACAGCTATCAATAATCACCCTGTTTTAAAACTCCATGTTCTCGCAACAACAAACAACACAAATCTTGTTGTAAGCGCTATACAGTTTGGTTATGACCTTTTGGTTTATTCGCCAAATAATGGTAAAATTTACAACAGTGGTACAGCTTACAACACTAACGTTTTAGCTTCCGGTGCCTTGGCCCATACAACAAAAGCAACCTTAGGTTCTGGTTATCCCTACAACTTAACAACAACCTGGAAAGAATCAATGGCTAAAGAAGGCGGGAATACCCACTTTGACAAACCAGGTTGGATGGGTGGAGCAACAGACCCAATTGATTACACAAAAGGTTATGCCTGCATTAACATTGAATTTGCTGAAGAACGTATAAGTAATTCACCAAACGGTATTCCACCAGTAACTGGTGTTATTACTTTAGCAGTTCCTTTGACTGTTAGTGCTTCATGGGTTTTCAGTACTGGTTATCCAACAAACCTTGCTGTTGATAATGGTGCTGAAGATACTGATGCAACTTTATTAACAACACTTGCGCTTTTATTCCCAGGTCAAAATTTTCCAATCGAACAAACAGCTCTTATCGCGTCGTAACATGGTGGCTGTTCTACCAGCGGGTATTGCGAAATACCCGCTTTTGGTGTTAGAAAACGTTCAACTTAAAAATCAAATACAATGACTATATTTATTAAAGCACAAATAGTAGAGCCTACTCTTAACGGTGAAGTTGTTGAAAAGTTAATAACTCCCATAACTTTAACAGAAGAAAAAGTAGTTTGTTCAGTAGCAAATATTACACTTAATAATGGTGTAATAGCTTTAGAGATTCCACAAAATTACGGAGAAAAACAAACAATAACCATAGGCATTATAAATGATGATGTTACAACTAATTTTGAGTTTATTACATTTGGTTTTGATATAGGAACGTTAGTTGAGCCTATAATGCTGACTATAATAAAAAACGCAGAGAAAGAAATAGCCGGGACTTATAAACAAATAGTCTGCGTTTTAGATACAGTCGACCCTCTCTCAGACCAAATATTTTTTGATACTACTTATAGCTTTTGGTCTGCTGATACTGAATCAGAATATGCACCAAGATTGGATGCTATTCCTATACAAAGTAGCAGTTTTGTGTATAATGTAGGAAATGGAACTATAGTAGCAACTATTACTGTAGAAGAGCAATATTCTCCAACAAGAATATATTTTCAATCCGGCCTTACAGGTGATTCAAAAACTGTAGTAATGTTTGGTGATTTAGATATTGTTCATGCAGTGATAGCCCTTTACACAAATGACCTAAACGTTAATGCCGGAGGATATGCAAATAGTGGTACAACAGAACTTACTTGGACAGAGTCTACAATAGAAGTAACTAGCGACAACATACTATATATGTATAATCCAGACTTCTTATCTTTTGAACTGTTACGACAACCCTTCACTGATTTAGTTCACATCATAAGAACTGATTCAGGAAGTTTAGTTCCAGAATACTCGCTGGTAAGTTATGTAACAACAATATTAGATACTACTTCTTTGTTTAATTTAAAATCTGATTTAGTTGGTTTTATTCGTGGAGTTGTTGACACCACAAATTTAACTTATACTTTAGAAAAAACAATACAACCAGCAATTTGGTTACCAGATTTAACAATTACTACGCCAGAGTTTATAGCTAATGGTTCTACTGGTATTGTTAAAATAACAATCAATTTTTCAAACGTAACAAAGTTTAATATTAATGAAGATTATATTAATCCGTTAACAAACTTATTATTAGTAAACAGAGTAACTGACATAGACGAAGTAGATATATTCTCGGAATCTATCGAAATAGAAAATCCAGCTAATTTGGTTACTCAAGAGTATACGTTTAGTAACGAAGATAATGGTGATTTTACAGCTTTATCTGAATTGTTGTTTGTTGCCGGAGAAAATACTACTTCTTTAAAAACAGTTATAGAAACTTTACGTAACGAGTACTTTGTAGAGATTAATCAATTAGAATCTGGAATGTTACAATTTGTTAACAAATCAATTGTTGATACAGCAGAAATAATTATTAATGTTTCAAATCCTACAAACGCATCTGATTACAGATGTCATGCTAATCAAAGTTTCGAATTTGTTTTTCACAGAAGTTTTGAAATAGCACCAGGAGCAACAACGTCAATATCATTACAGGATAATATTTATCAAATTAAAATAAAACGTATTATAGCTTTTGTACCTGGTACTATTGCTACCGGTATATTAACATTAGAAGATGGAAGACTGTTTTCAATATCGTCTACTGAACCAACATCTGAAACTTTTAGTTTAACTGTAGTTGACAGTGTAAACGCACAGTTGATAAAAACATTTTTAGATGATGTAGACAATATTATTTATCATCAAATAATATTTAAATCTAAACAATTTCTTAAATATATCCAGATAACAAATTCGTACTTAGATGGAGAAGCTACTTTGACTGTAGCTGGTGATGGTTCATATTCTACACCATACATATTTACATTTCAAAGTAAAACAGTACAAGATTTTATAATTTTATTATCTAAAGGTAATTTACCAACACCAACTAATACAGATTGTTTACTTTTTAATTCATTAGTTACTGTTGAGGTTAGCGCAAATA
>Ga0316608_1000717_pt1 | contig 14379 bp, 20 predicted proteins | sample MIS2016152B_MG_FD_207673 | JGI IMG/M metagenome (GOLD analysis project Ga0316608, IMG submission 207673) | Microbial mat bacterial communities from Middle Island sinkhole, Lake Huron, Michigan, United States - MIS.2016.152B | ecosystem: Environmental > Aquatic > Freshwater > Lake > Sediment...
TTCTAAACAACTTTGAAACTTTTCACTTTAACTATCACCTTTAAAATAAACATAAAGTAAACTGCCAATAAATTTACCATCATCAAATTGATGTGATATGGTTGTATTACTATCTAAGTTTAAATGTTTTAATATATTCTGATGTGAGCAGTTGTTATCTCCAAAAAACTTATCATCTCTATTTTCTTTTTCAAAAGTTACACGTTCTTTAGTGTATTCGATTATTTTAACCATTTTAACCATTTTAAATATTTTTATGAATATAAATTTATTAATATACAACCAACTATTATAATAGTACAAGCAATAATTGTAAATATTCCAATATAAATTAAATCTTTATTATTTGGAGATGATTCATACCAACTATTATATTTATCTAATTTTTCGTTTTCCATTTTACTTTTACTTTAAATGAAATAATTCTTTAATTTCACAAACATATTCATCATTACCAATACAATCAAAATATTCAGGATGCTCATTTTTAATTTTAATAAATTTATTATGATTATTTACAATAATTTTAATTGATACATCTTTATATTTATGTTTCAATATTATAGATAAAGGTGTAGGATATAAACACATTCTAAACAATCTATAAGATTCTTTAATTATTTCAGATTGCGTATTTATATCATTCCAATCACTTTTCCAATTTATTTTATAATCATTCACAATGATTTCTTTTATAGCTGAAATTACCATTTCTTAATATTTAATTATTCATAATTCTTAATAAAAATATACAACTTATCATATTTTATAATACTAACATAATAGGCAATATATAATACTAAAAACACTAATATAAAATATACACTAAATAATGAAAGTATCCAACCAAATAACATTAATGTATAAAATACATGTAATCTAAAGTTAAATTCATATTTTGCATATATAGTATCAAATTCTTTTGAGAATATATACAACATATAAGCAAACGATAAAATAAACATTAAAAAGAATACAACCATTGAAATAGTTTTTAATTCGCTTTCATTTTTACCAAACATCATATCAAAAATTGTATCAATTTTCAAATAAAAAATTATTGAAAATATGATAAGGTTTAAATTTTTAAACATTGGTACATTAAAAATAAAACCAACTAAATCTATTAAATTTCTTCTATTCATAACTTTAAGTTTTAAATTGTTTAATTATTTAATTATAGTACAAAGGTATAAAAACTTTTTGATATAAAAAAATTATTTTTAAATTATTTCTATTTTATTTGGTGGAATTATTGAATATGTATAATAAGCAAATACATCACTTTCATTATCTAATACACAATTACAATCTTTCATAAATCTTAAATCTAAATCTTGTGTATCTATTTTTAGAATTTTATAATTACTTTTTTTATTTTGATATTCATCAAACACTACATATAATCTTTCTAGATGGTATGTTATATAGGGTGTTAAAATTAATTGAACATTTTTAAAACACATTTCAAAATATTGTTTATTTATTTTTAACATGAAACAAAAAATTTAAAAGTAAATTATTTTTGTTCAAAAAATTCTAATGCTCTATATAGTATATTACACGAATTGAAATATCTTACCAAATAATTTTCTAAATTCGATATAGGATAAGTTTTTATTAATCCATCGAATGTTTTAAACTTTTTATAATTCATAAAAATTTACTTTTTAAAGATTCAGCTAATTCTAAAGCTTGTTTATATATTTCATTATTAATATCTAAATAATAATCTATCAACATTTTAATAGCTGTTATAATCATTTGTTTTCTTTTACCATCTAAAATACCTCTACCAACAATTGAATAATGAAATCCATTTAATATTTCTTGTGGAGTTAAATCATATTTTTCAAATTCTTTTATTTCTTCGATATTTGGTAATCTATATTTAGTTTCTCTGAAAAATGATGGCAATTTATTCACATCAGAATAATTTTCATTAATACTTTTATCGCTTATATAATACATCATTGCATTATTTCCTTGGTGTTTTAAAACTTTAAATCCGAACCTTTCATAAAATCCAATCAAATCATCTAAATATAAACCACCAAATCCCATAGGAGAAGCATTTAAATAATATTCATTATATCCTAATTTTTTCATTTCATCCATTCCATATTGTAACAAAGATTTTGCAATACCTTTATTTTTATATTCATCATCTACTTCCAAATATGAAATCTTTACTAATTCATCCGATGTAAATATGTCATTATATTCATCTTCATCAATTACATCATTAAAATCGTAGTCATAAGCACAATTTACAACATCTATTGATAATTTTGCAATTTTCTTACCTTTATATACAGCTTTAAATTCGTATCTATCGTATTCTTCATCATATTCCATTTCATATTTAATATTGTTTAAATTTTCGACAATTCTTAAATAATCATTATAATAAATTTTCATAAATATTGTTTTTTATTTATATATAAAAAATCCACATCTTATTTTAAATAGGATGTGGATTTATTCAATTATTGTGTTGGTAATTATTTCACATATTTATCTAAAAATGATGTAAATTCATCAACAGCTTTATTTACATTTTTATTTTTACTTTTAAATACCTTTTCGGTTATACTATCATCAGCTATTTTTATACTATTGCAATAAACAATATAATTACTGCTATCGTAATTTTCTAATTTGAATATATATTTATGTGTTTTTTCAACATTTATTAATGAATAAGATGTGTTTGATAAATCGTATTTATATCCTCTTTTTATAAATATTCTTCTTACTAAACTATTGAAATTATTATAATCTTGTATTCTAATATCATTATTTTCAATAATATTTTCAGTATTATATTTAGGAATTGAGAATTGTTCAAATGTTTGATAGTAATTTTCATTTACTTTCCATTTATCTGGAAGCATATCAACAGCATTTAAATCTTTTGCACGTTTTATAATGTGATTTTTAGCTATATTTTTATTTCTTCCAAGTCCATAACTTGTGATAGCATTTTCTAAATCTTTTTTATCAACTATTGGAAAACTACCATCTGGTAAAGCGTATCCTTTTTCAGCATATTCCATGCGTTTTTCATGGCTATAATCTTTTTCATTTATTTTCATAATAATATATTTTTTATTGTATATATAAAAAAATTAAATATCATTATTTTAAATCATGTTTCATCATTATTTCTACAAGCTCTTTAAATTTAACTTTAGGTTGCCAACCGATTTCAGTTTTAACTTTAGTATAATCTCCTAATAATAATTCTACTTCTGCTGGTCTGAAATATCTTTTATCAATTTCAATAATAACTTTACCTGTTTTTCTATCAACACCTTTTTCATTTTCGTTTTCACCAATCCAATTTAAATCTATACAAGTATATTTACAACTTTCTTCTATAAATTCTTTAATAGAATGTGTTTCATTTGTTGCTAATATAAAATCATCGGCTTTATCATGTAATAATATTTTAATCATTCCATCAACATATTCTTTAGCATATCCCCAATCCCTTTTAGAATAAATATTACCTAATTTTAATGTTTTAAAATTCATATCATTGTTTAAAATAGATTTATGTATTTTTGATAAGGTTGATGTTATTTTTCTTGTAACAAATGTTTCAGTTCTTCTTTCAGATTCATGATTGTATAATATACCATTAGATATGAATAAATTATAAGATTCTCTATAATTTTTAGCAATCCAAAAACTATACAATTTTGCAACACCATAAGGACTTCTTGGATAAAAAGGTGTGGTTTCTTTTTGTGGTGTTTCCTGAACTAATCCAAACAATTCCGATGTAGAAGCTTGATATAATCTACTATTTGGACAATGTTTTCTCATTGCTTCTATTAGTTTTAATGTACCCAAAGCATCGACTTGACCTGTATATTCTGGTATTTCAAAGCTAACTTTAACATGTGATTGAGCAGCTAAATTAAAAATCAAATCTGGTTTAACATCAAACATAATGTTATCTAAACTTAAACTATCACTTAAATCACCATAATGTAAATTTAATTTATCAAATATGTGGTCTATTCTCGATGTATTTAAACTACTACTTCTTCTAATTATACCATGTACTTCGTAATCTAATTCTAATAATCTTTCTGCTAAATAACTACCATCTTGTCCAGTTATTCCAGTTATCAAAGCTCTTTTTTTCATAAATTTTCTTTTATTTTTTCTATTATAAAATTTTCATCATAATTATTATACCACAACTGTTTACAAATATTAGATTTATAAAAAATACTTTCATTCTCCCAATGTGAAAATCCTATAAATGTTTTATTAGGATTAAATAAATTATCTTTTACAAAACTAAAACTATATGTCCCAGAAGCTCTACCAACAATAACATCACAATATGTTGATATATACGATACCTCATTTAAATCATATTGTTGATTTATAATATCATTTGTATAGTATATATTATTCATATTTATTTTTGATTTATTATCTGTCAATATAAAATCTATATTTTGATATTGTGCAGCTAATTTAATAATTATATTATTAAAATTAAAATTATTTGATTGTCCAGATTTAACATCTCCATTAGATATAAGTACTTTTTTATTTTTATGGTTATTTAAAAAATTGTCAATATTTTGAATATTTAAATAGCATTTATCAATTTCAGGTATATAATATTCTATTTCATTTATTTCAATATTTAATTGTTTATAAACATCGGTAAATATTTTATAAACAGTATATATTGAACTCATAGTATCTTTATAATATAATAGATGTTTTTGACCCATCCACGTATTTATATAAATATTATCATTTATATTTGTTATAGATATACTATTATAATCTCTTATAGAATATACTTCCATTATATTTTTATAATTCAAATTAGGTATATCTTTAAAAGTTTCAGTATTACATTTGTGTGCAAAATAAAAATTTGCAGATACTTTACACATAATATCTTTGATAAATTCTCTACAATAGTGTAAATCACCATTATGAAAATCGTTGTAAAAAATTATATTCATAAATTACTTTTTATTTTTAATACATCATTTTTCATAGATTCACATCTTTTTAATGAATCCTCCTTTGTATCTGTTTTTAGAAATGTTTGATGAGATATACTATTTGATATATTTGTATCATCATTCAAATGTATGTGTTCAATATCAATATTCAATCTTCTCATTATATTTGTTTGCCTTGCATATTCCAACATATAACCATCATATAAATATATAGGTGATAATTTATTATTTAAAATATTTTTTAATTTTCTACTAATAATTGGAAAATAGTAATCTCCACTATCACTCGATTTACCTCTGACTTTATTATGTAAAAAATAATGTATATTATCACCACTATATTTATTTAATTCTAAATCAAAATTTTTATTTAAAACAACCATATCATCACTATATAAACATATAAAATCCCCCGTTGATACACTCGCTAATTCATTATAAAATTCATGTAAACTATTATAACCATTTAATTTATCACCAACTATTAATTTTAAATTATTGTGGTATGTATATAATAAACTATTTATATCTGTATCATTTATTGTATTATAATCATCATCATTACATCTTATAAGTATTTCGTAATCATTATATACATTATTTATTATTGAATTTATAGTGTTGTATAAATTTTGTGGTCTATTGTAGGATGGAATTAAAAAACTTATTTTCATTTTATTACTATTGTTTTTATATCATTAATTGTATCATTTAGTAAATCTTTATATAAATATATATTTTCATTTTTAGTATAGAATAAATTTATATTTCTATATTCTGTATTAGTTTCGATTACATAATCATTATAATACATGTTAAATGAATAATATAAATCCTTTATATATGTTCGTACATTAATTAAATTACCACTACCAATAACATCATCTTTATAAGAATTTATACTTCTTTCTGCAACATATTTTGCATGACTAATATCTCTAAAAAAATTTATATTTGAAAGTTCAATTTTCTTTTTATTTATAATAGAATTAAAAACTTTACCAAATAAAAAATATTCATTACGATAAATAGAATTAAAATAAAAAGGAGCTAAAACAACAACTTTATTATAATCATTATTTTTAACTCTTAATTCTTTTATTCTCTCAAATAACATATATTTTGAAAGTGCATAATCATTACCAGTAGGTTTAAAATTTACAGGTGTATTTATATTAATTTCACCACTAACATTATTCCATAATTCAGATGATAAATATACAGTAATTTTATTTGAATTTTTAATTAGTATATCAATCAATTCTAATGTATATTTACAATTTGGTGTTATAAAGTCTATATTATTATCATATATTCTTTGTTCAGCAAATGTAATATAAACACTATCCCACTTATTTTCCATTAAATATTTCTTATCAATATTTCTTGATGAAATAGTAATATAATCTTTCGGAAAATAGTGAGATAGTTGTGAATTACCTATTATTAAATTATTGCCTTCCATACGATTTTGTATCACCTTGTTTATAATTTTTAAAATCAACAACACCATTTGAACATTTTATAAACATTTCATCTATTTCTTGTATCAAATCGTTTCTTTGTTGATTTAATAAATTTGTTTTTTTAGTTGCTTCTGCAATTGTACTATCATTAGCATCAACATTACGTTTTACATCTTCTAACATCCAAATTTTTAAATTTGTAACAGTCAGCTTATCAATTAAATTTCCAAAAGTATCCATATATTATTTTATTATTTTTTAATCCACAAATCCATATAACTTCCAGCTATATTTTTATCAATAATTTTATATCCAATACTATTAAAAAATTCATCATATTGATTAATATTAAATAAATTCGGATAGTCATAAGCCAAATTTTCAATAAACATTATTGGGTTATTTCTCAATATTGTATTTTTAGCTCCATTTAAAACAGGTATTTCATGTCCCTCAACATCAATTTTAATCATTGATACATCATTAAAATTATAACTATCTAATGTTGTAGTTTTAATTTTATTATACACTTCATAAGATATTCCATTATAATTATGTAAAGAAAATCCACCATTATTATTTTTTTGACTATTGTATAATGGTATTTCTTCTTCTTTATCATTTAAAGCAATATTATATAACTCACAATTTTTATCAACCATATTCTTAGATAATAAATTGTAATTATCTAAGAATGGTTCAAAACAAATTATTTTATTATATGTTAAATACTCTGAAAAATATAATGAATGATTACCAATGTTAGCTCCTATATCAATTATGTTTTTTTGATTACTATAATTTTTTCTAATATATTCTAAAAAATTTAATTCAAAAAAAGTTTTACTATTTTTTATAATATCGCTAACAACTTCGTTTTCATATAAATGTATATTTATATTTTTATTTAAATGTTTAATTTCCATAAATTTTTATTTTTTTACAAATATATAATTATAATTCAATCTAGTATCTAATTTATATCCAATACTATCCATATATTGTTCATATGTTGGTGTATAAATATAATTTTCTAATAATACTACTTTTGGATTATATTTTTCAATATTGAAACCTTGCACAACTTCCAACTCCCAACCTTCCGTATCAACACTCAAAAAATCAACACTTTCAACTTCTGCTTCTTCTAATATAGAATTTAATTTTCTTGTTTTAACATTTATAACCTCAACATTTTTAAATGTATTCATACTAACGTTATCATGTTTTAAATATTCATCTTTAACTTTTAAAGAAGAATAGCTAATTCCCATTTTATTTTCGTCCCAAGCACCATTATCAATAATTTCAAATGTACTATCATCACTATTTTCATTTGAACAAGCATATTGATAAATTTCATTATTTAATTTTTTGTGCATTTCGAGGTATTAAATATATAAACAAATCTAAACAATTAGTATCTAAATACTACATTAGATTTTTTGGTGTTTAAGTATTTACCTTCAGTGAAGTTTTTGTTTCTCCACCAGCCCTCAATTAATACAGAATCAAACATTTTAAATATTTTATAACATTTCATCCAAGATGGTTTAGTAATTTCACAACCTACCAGATAACACATGTACTGATAGACATCATTACTTATTCTTGGATATACTCGATTCTTACAGTTTTTATTAAATTTTAAATATCCTCTACGTGCTAACTCAACAGCAGCAGCACAACAATCATATATTTTATACATCATATTACCAATAAAAGAAGAGTAATAAGCTTCTACTTCTCTGTATAATATACCGTTTTTATCACAATAACTATTTATTAACTCAATTTGTAAAATTCTATTCCAATTATTTTTCGTTATTCTATTGAAATATTTACTGTTCGATTTTAAATCTTTAGTGGTTATTTTTTTCAATTCTTCTACCGAAACCATAGACACTTTATAATGTACACAGTGTTTAAAAGCGTCCTTAACACACATAGCTAATTCATAGTAGTATTTGTTTCTATCTCTTCTACTCATCTTCTTTTTGTTTACATAAAAACCAACATGATAAGCATGATGAAATACTATATTTACAACTTCTCCATTTTCATCAACATCAACAATTGAAAATCCTAATTCACTAGGATTCAAGTCAAAACCTGCAACTCTATTAACTATTTTACCATCAAGTTTTCTACTTTCTTGCTCTTTAAAGAATTCTTGTCTAATAGTAGCTTTATCCAATTCAGGATTATCTTTAACAGCGATGTTGAAAGCTTTAGTATCAAAACCATAACCATATACTATTTCTGTATCAAAAGATATGTGGACTTTATGTCTTCCTAAGCGTACAGTGATAGGTATATCTTCATTAACAGCTAATTCTTGTAATTTTATTATTGTTTGTTGTCTTTCGCTTCCGTGCATTTGTGTTAAATCTAATCTAATGTGTGTATTTCTGTCGAATTTAAAAATGATGTAGTTTTCATCTAAATGAAACTCGAAGTATCTATTTCCACCTTCACTAGCTCTACCAATGATAAATATAGTTCTTTCTCTATTACTTTTGTATGTTGCTTTTAAATTTCTTAATCTTCCGTCTAATTTATATATTTCTGTTTTATCTTGTGTATTTCGTATTTTGTTGTGTAATTCAGTTATTTGTCTAAGTATGTGTTTACCCCCAAAACATATACCATTATCTTTAGTACGAATAAGAAATTCTTTAGTTTTGATTAATTTTCTTCTATGATGCTTTTGTTTTTTAGTATGTGATGTTTTTTTATCGTATTCGTCAAGCCATTCATTAATTTCTTTAATTTTTTCTTCTTTTTCTTGTCTAATTTCTGCTACTGATTTGTGCATCATGTTAACATCCTCACAACATGAATCGTATATATCTCTTGAAAAGTTATATTTATCTCTATTTTCTGTTATGAAGTCTTTATCGTCTAATGAATCAACATTGTTGAATAGCTTAAAATACATACCTGTATAACGATAAATAATATCATTATATGTATCTTTGTCTGAATTTTTACGTATATTAAAGCTATATGTTTTAAACATTAGAAATAAAATTTATTTATTATTATATATAAATAAATTTATTTTCTAATTTTAAATAAAAATATATTAAATAATATTTGCTTTTTTATTTATAGTTTCGTACATTTGTACGAAAATTAATTATCTAATGTTATGACAAATTTTGGATTTGGTCAACACATATACATCTCCAGCCATTATCTCTAAAATGTTTAGAAACACTTATAAAGTCTGGTAAACCTGCACCAACTTCAACCATTGTTCCTTTAAATGTATAATCTGAAAAGTATTTTTCTCTAATTATACGGTCTGTTTCAAATTCTGCGTAAAAATTCATATATATTTTAATTTATTTTTATATTATTTCAAATTTTGGGCAAGGTACAATAAATTTACCACCACCATCTAAAAATTCTTTTTCTCTTTCAACAAATTCATTAATAAAATGCCAAGGTAATACTAATAAATAATCTGGTTTAGCTTTTCTCATTTCATCTTCTGAACAGATTGGAATATTTGTTCCAATTGTTTTTAATCCCCACTTATATTTACTTCTTTCAGCAATACCATCTATTAAAGTATTATCTAATTCAAAATATTGCAATAGTGTATTACCTTTAGTTGAATTACCTGAAAAAGCAACTTTACCATTTCTTTCAACTAAAAAGTTTTTATTATTTGTTGATAAACACCACACTTTACCAGTATATTTTTCTTTTAATGTTGGATATTTAGTGTTGGTATTATAACAATATGGTTGACTTTTTCCTATATTGATTTGATATGCTATTGAACAATGTATTTCACGACCTTTTATTTTAGGTGCTTTTTTAGGTGGATTTTTTGTTGTTATTGATGGAAAATAACCTAATTTAATACATAATTCTACAACATCTTTGGCTAAATTTATTGATGTTGTTACATATTTTTTTCTACTATTTTTTTCATACCAACCATCACTATCAACCAAACCATCTAATAAACATCTTAAATATTTTGGTGAATATTCTAAAGCCCATTTGGGTATTCTTTTATTTTTTGCACCTTGTTCACATTCTAAAAATATTGTTCTTAATGCTTGTGAAGCAACTTGTATTTCAGCATCATATTCTCTAAATGACAAATTCATATTATTTAATGTACTAATCAATTTTTGTCTTGCTTTATCTTGTTTAGGAATACAAAATGCAGAAGCTAAATCACCTTCTTGATTTTTAACATAACCATCACCAATAAATAAACCTAATAAATATAAAAAATCGGATGTTTCAAATTCGTTTTGTATCTTTCTACATTTATTACTATATGTGCTTTGGTCAACAAAATCTGTAATTAAAAACTTATCAGTATCTTTTCCAACCCATTCACCTTTAGGTAATGCAAAATGACAATTTTTCATTAGTTCATCGGCTATTTTAAATTTTAAATTTTTATTATTATATGTTTGATATAACATATTATGGTTAGGTGTTACTAACATATCTATTCTTTTACCATAAAAATGTACCATATCGTCATCATAATCATATATCATAATATCGTCAATTGTTGATATTTCTATTTGATTTGTTGTTGGATTTAATGTATAAATTTTATCAGTTTTTTCTATTTCATCAAAATTTTTAAATCCGTTTTCAGTAATTAATCTTGTTTTTGAATCGTGGCAAGCACCATACCCCCAAACAACTTTACCATTAGCCTTTTCAGCTTTTATAAAATCTACAGTTTGTTTTTTCAATTTATTTATATCATCAAAATATTTTAACCAAGTAGATTCTTCATCTAATTTTAAAGATTTTTCATATTCTAATATAGATTTTACTCTAAAATCACACACATCTCTATATGGTTGAGTACCAAATACCTTTTCATTAGAATTTTCTTTCATTATATATATTCTAAAACTACCACCATTCACATCATTCAATTGACAATCTGCAATTTTAAAACCATTTCTTTCTAATAATTTTTTAATATTAAATAATGAATAATAATAAGCATGTTCATGACAGAAATTATCAAATGCCATTTGTTCAATCATTAATGGTGTATATGATAATTGCATTACCCACATACCATTATCATCTAAAATTTCATAAACATCTTTTATAAAATCGTCTGGATTCATTAAATCATAAAACATTGCAATACATGTAAATATTTTTGCTTTTTGATTTCCAAATTTAGAATTTTTATAAGATTTTGCTGTAAAATAATCTTGTATAATTAAATCTGAATGTTTAGATGATTCAGCTTTATATGTATCATCTGCTGGGTCTATACCTATTCTTGTTAAATTTGTTGGTAAACAACTTAATAAAGTACCATCATTACAAGCACAATCAATCCACACATCATTTTCTTTTAATTTGTAAACTTTCAATATGCTATCAACAATATCTTTTAATTCTCTTTTCATAGTATCATTAATACCTGAACGATACCAATATTTTCCATACATAGCATCTAATGGTGCTAATTCCGATAATCTAACCGCACCTATACTTTCATCCATAACAACTTTCATTTCAACTTTATCACATCTAATATCATTTTCATCTTTAATGAAATCTGACACATAAAGTTTACCTAAACTGAATAAATCTTTCATATATTTTATTTTATTTTTTTAAATGTTAATGTTGCAAAGGTATATAAACAATTTTCATAATGAAAATCTACTATACCATCATAATTTATTTCACCAATTATTTCACAACCATTATTAATTATAATTTTATTAAGTCTTTCTAATAAATCGTATTTTGTATATAATCTATAATCAACGTGTGGTTTATTCATACCTGCTTTATAATCGTTATTAAAATCACATGTTAAAACACCAATACCATCAATGTTTAACATTTTACACATATCATCAACAAATTCCTCATCATTTTGAACATGTTCAATTACAGAAGTTGATAAAATACAATCAAATTTTTTATCTGTATTTTGTAAATAATAATTATGTAAATCTAAATTGATTATATCTTTATTAATAATAGTTTTTACAAACATATTATTATCTGGGTCTATTTGTGTTACATTATAACCTAATTTAACTAAACTTTCTGTTGCAGTATCTTGATAAGCACCAACACTTAAAATATTAGAATCTTTATTAAAATTTTTTCTAACATAATCTAAAACAAAAGCTTGTTGAACATTAGCTTCTGCAATTTTTCTTTTCATTGTTTCAGGACATAACTCAAACAATTCATTAATAACATCGTTATAAACTATTCTTTGACTACCATTTAAAATTATATTCATATGTGTTTATTTATTTTTTTAATTATATATTATAGTAATTAGTTTCTCAATTTTTTTAATTAAATTCTCATTACTCCACATATCCCTAAATATATCGGTATCGTTGCAACCATTATTAATAATATTTTTAATATTATTTTTTTCAATACATAAATTATCATTCACACTATGTAAATGTTTAAACATATAAGTTTTATTTATAATTAATGGTCTTTGTACACTTAATGAATAATCTATAACTGACGATATTCCCTTCGGAGCATCATCATATAAATATATATTCACATCATTATTTGATAAGAAATTTAACATTTGTTCATCTGTTAAAAAGTCGTGTGTAATATTTAATATTATATTTGGTTTTGTAATTTTGCTTTTACATATATCTGCAATTTTTTTAGCCATATCACCAAAATTATCTGCATAATATGAAAATGTTATATGTAAATTTAATACAGCAGCATCAAATTCATTATTTACTAATGTACATATTTTATCAAAACCTTTATCATAAAAACCAAATCCAAAACTACCAATTGTTGGTATATTATTATTTTTATATTCTAATTCATAATTTTCAAATAATGGTCGTGGTAAACTAATACTATTTTTAGTTTCAACTATTGTTGGGTCGGATTGTATAATATATTCAAAATATCTACTATAATTTCCAGCATGATGAATGTAAGTGTGTTTAATACTATTATATTTTTTAATTTCATAATCATTTAAAAATGGCATAGTTATATCATAATAATTGTATATTATAATATCTGGATTGAAATTATTTACAACATTGTCATATTCAACTACACTATTTATTTCTTCGTATTTAAATATAAAAGATGTGGCTTTATTTAATATGTTTCCTATTCTAAAACCATATTGATAAATACCACATCTTTTTTCTTTGTGATTTAATAATAATATTCTTTTCATATATTAGATTTTATATAATTCATTAATTCTTCTTTAGTTGGTCTTCCAACAAAATGTGTTTTTATTTTTCTCATATTTAAACAATTTCCAGATATAATTCTATTACTACCATCACTTCTATTCATACCTAAATCTAATATAAACGATTGTGTTTTTAAACTATTACAAAAAAATGTTAAATTAGCTGTTCCTGTCATTGTAGATATAATATATTTACAATTTTCATTATTTAATAATGTACAACCCTCTTTTAAATTTACATAAAATACATTTGTATTATTTGCAAATTTTTCACCACCTACACCAATAACATATACATCATAATTCATTTCTAAAGCTGAATTTATTAAATACGTGAAATATTCATCATTCATATTTCTATTATTTGAATGATTTCTACTTCTATAAGCTAAACAAACATATTGTTTATTATTGATGTTGATATTATCGTAATTAAAATTTGAAATAATCTCATTTGGAATATAAGTAATAGTATCCCATATCAGATTTTTATCATTTGGTTTATTATGGTGAAAATTTATAGTATTATCAACTAAATCAATTACATCTAATATGTTATTTTTAGATGTAATATATTCATTCCAAGATATAACATTATTAAATAAACCCTCATAGAAAAATTTTCTATCATCGCTTGTTACTATAATATCATCAACATCTAAATATC
>Ga0316608_1000718_pt1 | contig 14369 bp, 17 predicted proteins | sample MIS2016152B_MG_FD_207673 | JGI IMG/M metagenome (GOLD analysis project Ga0316608, IMG submission 207673) | Microbial mat bacterial communities from Middle Island sinkhole, Lake Huron, Michigan, United States - MIS.2016.152B | ecosystem: Environmental > Aquatic > Freshwater > Lake > Sediment...
CAACAATAAAGTTTCGGATTATATTGGAACAGGTTGGACAAGTGCTCCATTAGCGAAGGAAAATTTAATTTTGTGTAAGAATTTACTATCTATGAATTCAGGATTAAATGATGCTTTAGGCGATAATGTTTCTCCATCAAATTTACAATATGTTGCTGATGCAGGAACTCGTTGGGCTTATCATAATGTATATGTAAAATTACAAGATGTTGTAGCACAAGCAAGTGGACAATCTTGGACCAATTATTTCAATACTCAATTGAGAGATAAAATTGGTATGACCGGTGGAAGTTGGATCAATACGGGTGATGGTTTAAGTGTTTATTGGAGTACTTCAAGAAATATGGCACGTTTTGGACTATTGGCTTTGAATGAAGGAAAATGGAATGGAACAACAATAGTTAGCGAAAGTTATATCAATCAGGCTACTACAACCTCACAAAGTATCAATCAATCTTATGGCTATTTATGGTGGTTGAATGGGAAATCTTCCTATCATTTGCCACAGTTTCAAACCCAATTTCCGGGTTCATTAATTCCAAGTGCACCTAGTGATATGTATGTTGCATTAGGGAAAAATGATCAAAAAATTTATGTTGTTCCGAGTAAAAAAATGGTAATAATTAGAATGGGAGAAGCCGCAGATTCTGAAAACATGGCACTTTCTGATTTTGATGATGTTCTTTGGCAAAAAATAAATGCACTTATTCAATAAAGTATTTTTTTAGGTAATTATTTTTTTTATTGAAATTAACAAAAGCACAAAAGGTATTATTTGAAAAATCAAAGTAATAATTGGAAAATTACTTTCAATAATTTTTGCTATAATGCCAATCATAAAACACGAACAAATTAAATATAACGGTGAAGCAGTTTTAAAAAAGAATAAAATTTTTTCAAACACACCCAATTTACTTAAAGAAACTATCTACAAATTCGTATTTATTGAAAACCTGTAAATCTTCAATACCTTCGCCAACTCCAATATATTTTACTGGAATTTTGAATTGATCTGAAATTCCAATAACAACTCCACCCTTTGCTGTTCCGTCTAATTTTGTAACAGCTAAGCAAGTAACATCGGTTGCTGCTGTAAATTGAGTTGCTTGTTCAAATGCATTTTGACCTGTTGATCCGTCAAGAACCAGCATGACGTCGTGAGGAGCATCGTCAACTACTTTTTGCATGACTCTTTTTACTTTGGTCAATTCGTTCATCAAACCAACTTTATTGTGCAAGCGACCAGCAGTATCAATGATTACTACATCTGCATTTTGAGAAACGGCACTTTGAAGTGTGTCAAAAGCAACAGAAGCTGGATCACTTCCCATTAGTTGTTTAACTATTGAAACGCCAACCCGATCTGCCCAAATTTGAAGTTGGTCGATTGCGGCGGCGCGAAATGTATCGGCGGCTCCTAGAACTACGCTATATCCTGATTTTTTAAATTGATAGGCAAGTTTTCCAATTGTTGTGGTTTTTCCAACACCATTAACTCCAACAACCATAATGATATATGGTTTTTTATTTGTAGGTATTTTAAATTCTGAATCTTCGCCAGAATTGGTTTCTGAAAGTAATCCTGAAATTTCTTCTCTAAGAATTTGATTTAGTTCATCAGTCCCTAAATATTTATCATTAGCTACACGTTTTTCAATTCTGTTGATTATTTTTAGTGTAGTATTGACACCAACATCAGAGGTAACTAAAATTTCCTCAAGATTATCTAAAACATCGTCATCAACTTTTGATTTTCCAGCAACTGCTTTAGAAAGTTTTGAAAAAAAAGAAGTTTTTGATTTTTCAAGACCTTTGTCTAAGGTTTGCTTTTTTTCTGTTGAAAAGATTCTTTTAAAAAAACTCATATCTATTTGATTAAATAACACAAATTATATTACAAATATAAAATAAAAAAGCTACCTCCTAACGAAAGTAGCTTAGATATATATTAAAAATTAGGATTATTTCTTTTTCAAGAAACTATCTACTTCTTCTGGAGTCATAATGCTTTCTACAAAAGTGTAAGCACCAGTTTTTGGTGATTTTACCATTTTGATAGCTTTTGTTAATCTTTTAGAAGCTGTTTGTAATGATGCAACGGTTTTCTTTGCCATGATTCAAATGGGTATTTAAAATATTTAAATTTCAATAATGAAAAGCACTATTGAATTATATAACTATTTTTAATTATTTAATTTCTTTATGAACTGTCATTTTCTTTAAGATTGGATTAAATTTTTTAATCTCTAATCTGTCTGGAGTATTTTTTTTGTTTTTGTTGGTGATGTAACGAGAAGTTCCTGGAAGACCAGTTGCTTTATGTTCTGTGCACTCTAAAATTACTTGGATTCTATTTCCTTTCTTTGCCATCTTACTTTATATTTATTAGATATCGAATTATTTTACAAATCCGTTAGCTTTTGCTTCTTTTAAAACAGCAGCAATTCCTTTTTTATTAATCGTTTTTATTGTTGATGCAGCTACTCTAAGAGTAATCCATCGGTCTTCTTCTGGAAGATAGAAACGTTTTTTAACTAAGTTAACAGAAAATTTTCTCTTAGTTTTGTTCATAGCGTGAGAAACGTTATTTCCTACCATCGCTCTTTTACCTGTAAGCTCACAAACTCTTGACATTATGCTTTTCTTTTATCGTTATTCAAAATCAGGGTGCAAAGTAACAAAAAAGAAACCTTATACACAAAAAAATATTACAGATTTTTTAAAATTTCTTTTTGAAGCATTTCAAATGATTTGTTTACAGCTCTATCTATCACTTTTTCACGGGGTTGACCAAAATTAAATTTTTCAACGGTCACTTCATTTTTATTTGCTATTGCTATAAAAACGCTTCCAACATCGGCATCGGCATCTCCTTTTGAGGGTCCAGCATTTCCTGTGGTAGCAATTGCATAATCAGTTTTCATTATTTTTTGTATGCCTAATGCCATTTCTTTAGCTACTTCTGCACTCACTACAGAATGTTTATCAATTGTTTCTTGATCAACTCCTAAAATTGTAACTTTTGTATCGGTGGCATAACAAACAATGCTTCCTCTATAATAATTTGAGGCTCCTGGAACTGATGTAATTGTTTGAGCTATTTTTCCTCCAGTGCAACTTTCTGCAGTGGAAATTGTTTTTCCTAATTTTGATAAATATTTACCTATAACTACTTCAATGGTTTGATCTTCATCATATCCAACAATGATGTCTGATATTATTTGAGCTAAAGATTGTACGTTTTTATCAATAGCTTTTTGTAGTATTTCTTTGTTAGTGCCACGTCCAGTCAAGCGTAATCGCAATTTTCCTGCGGAAGGTAGATAGGCTAATTTTATAAATGGTGGTAAATTATTTTCCCAATTTTCTATTCTTTCTGCTACCAAACTTTCACCTTGACCATAAGTTATAAGAGTTTGATGAATGCTATAGGGGCGGTTGTATTCTTTTATGATTTTTGGAATTATTTGATTTTCAACCAAATTTTTCATTTCATAAGGAACACCTGGAAGCGATATATAAACGGTGTTTTCTTTTTTCATCCACATGCCTGGTGCAGTTCCTAATTTATTGAAGAGAACTTCACATTTTGAGGGTACAAGTGCTTGGTCTCGATTTATTTGTGTTAAAGGTCTTTTGAAAAATCCTTCTATAATTTCTTTTACGTGTTTAAAAACTTCTTGGTTTTCTATAAGTTTATCGTCAAAATATTCGCAATAGGTTTTTTTGGTAATATCATCTTTGGTTGGACCTAATCCGCCAGTCATTATTACAAAATCGACTTTGTTTTGAAGCGATTTGAATGTTTCAAGCATGTGATTTTTGTCATCACTAATTGAAATTAGTTCATGAGTTTGAACTCCAATTTTATCTAATGCTTTTGCTATAAAATTAGAGTTAGTGTCGATGATTTGTCCGATTAGAATTTCGTCTCCAATGGTTACTATGGTTGCTTTCAAAGGTTTTTTTATTTTTTTTGCTATTTGAAATTTAACTAATTATTCTTCAACAAATATAGTTTAAAAGAAAAGTTTGTAAAAGTCTGTTTTTTAAAACAATACTTCTTTAATGGTAGATTGTATTTAGTAGAAGTTTGAAATTTTATAGAAAAAATTCCTAATCATCCAAAGTTCTTTTTGATTTCTTTTATTGCTTTTTCTACGTGTTTTTCAATACTTTTGAAAGTAGCTGCTATTTCCTTTTTTTTTCCAGCTGCTACAGTCCAATTTTCAACTATAAGAATTTCATCATGAGCCATTATCATGCCTAATAAATCGAAAGTTGGTTTTATTTTATGAATATAAAAATTGGCCTGCTGATGATTTTTGGTTTTGATTGCAATTTTTATTTGTTTTAAATTTTGTGGAACTTCAACCATAAAAAGTTCAATGGTTTGTTTAACAAAATCTGTGTCATTGTTTGAAAGTGCATAAACTTTTGAAAGATTATAATTAAGAGCCATTATTTTATATGTATTTTAAACATTTTTTTATCTTCAATAAATCCTTCGAGTACATCATTTGGTTGAACAGCGGCTACACCTTCGGGGGTTCCTGTAAAAAGAATATCACCAATTTTAAGTGTAAAATATTGAGAAATATATGAAATGAGTTCATCAATTTTCCAGAGCATTAAACTTGTATTTCCTTTTTGGACTATTTTTTCGTTTTTAATTAATTTAAAATTTATATTTTCTAATGAAATGAACTCTTTTTTCGATATAAAATTTCCAATGACTGCAGATCCGTCAAATGACTTTGCTTTTTCCCAAGGAAGTCCTTTTTCTTTGAGTTTTGATTGTAAATCGCGAGCGGTAAAATCGATTCCTAAACCAATTTCATCATAATAGTTGGGTGCAAATTTGGGTTCTATATATTTTCCAACTTTGTTTATTTTTACTAAAATCTCAACTTCGTGATGAATATCTGAAGAAAATTCAGGAATAACGAAGGGATGTTGTTTCAGTAAAACGGCCGAATCGGGTTTTAAAAACACCACGGGCTCCTCTGGTCGTTCGTTTTGAAGTTCTTCAATGTGTTTTGCGTAATTTCTTCCTATACAGATGATTTTCATGAAAAAGATTTCTTTTATTCCAAAATTTTGGTTCGATAGATTTATAGTATTTTCCTAATTATAGATGATTTTTTTTATTGAATTTTGTGTTTTAGTCTATTGAATTGGAATCTAAAAAAATAAATAAATAAATTTCTATTTCTAATATTAAAATTTGCCGTTATATTTTAATCTTTGCTTGCGGCGGCCCAATAAATCCACATTATAAATGATATAGCAAGGGAAACATAGGGCTGATAAATGGAAACTATTGCGGCAATTAGATAAATAAATAATGCAATGTATTGTCCTTTTATCATATTTTTTAGCCAAATTCTACCATTTACTTTATCAACTAATTGATTTTCGTTCTTATTTATGCTAAGGCACAGCAATAGCATTGTAAATGTTATTGCCGCTGTAAAAATTATATATAAAAACACAGCAGAATTAATAGCAGGTGTGCCCCAAAAAGTGCCTACCAATCGTGTTGGAAAAGGATAGAAAACCACAAACAAAAGGACTAAACCATTGATTAATACAATCCAATGGTTAGCATTTTTCAATTGATCTATAATTTTGCGATGCCCCATCCAAACTAATAGAACGGTGGCAAATGAGTTAAAAAAAGTTATATATTCGGGCCATTTTTCTTTGAAATGTTCAAATAAACTTGTATTTGTTGGGTTTTGATATAGTGGAATTCCAATTTCAATAGCCAATAAAGTTATGGCTACCCCAAAAATACCATCGCTAAAGGCTTCTAATCGTGCTGTGTTTTTTTCCATTGTTATTTGATTTTGAAAGTAAGTAGTTACTAATTTTTAAAAATAAATTTAAAAGTATGTTTTTTATAAAATAATTATAAATGCAAATATACATGGTTCATTTTAGTTTTGCAATACTATTTTTGATTAGATATAAGTTGTTTAAAGCATAATTTACAAGCAGTTTTTTTCTTTAAAATTATGTTAATATACATTCAAAAACGACCGAAATAATAGTATATTGCCAATCTTTTTATTTGAAATTAATTTTTTTACTACATAACTTCATGAAACTTTTTAAACTTTTTATCTTATTTGTTTTTTTTTTTATTACGAACGCATTTTCTCAAAAAGTTATCATTCACAAAGTAAAATCAGGTGAATCTATTTATGCAATTTCTAAAAAATACCAAGTTTCGCAAACAGAAATTTATGCTTTGAATCCAAAATTGAAATCTGCAGTTTTAGGTTTAAATGAAGAAATTAAAATTCCAAACAAAAACTATAAAGAACAAGAAAAAACTCAAAAAAATGAGATACTTGTTAATAATCCACAAGTGATATCAAATCAAAAAAATGCTTCATCATCTACACATATAGTTCGAGCTAAAGAAACACTTTATGGAATTTCAAAAAAATATGGAATAACAATGGAAACACTTTGCGAATTGAATCCATTTCTTAAAACTGAGAATCTGAAATTTGGAATGAAATTGGTATTGCCAAGTTTTGAGGCTAATCTTGTTCCTGAAAAAATAATCCATGAGCAAAATAATAGTGTTCAAAAAATTTCTAATTATAATATTGATTTACTACATAAAGTACTTCCAAAAGAGACCTTATATAGTATATCAAAAGAAACGGGTGTTTCAATTGATGAATTAACTCGATTGAATCCAAGTGTTTCTAATGGCTTAAAAATCAATCAGTTATTAATTGTTAAACAAGAAGTATGCGAAGATGAAGGTAATATAATGGAAGATATTGAAATTCAGAAAGAAATTGAAACATCCAAACCACTCTCTTTTGAAAACTTAGCAAAGGCCGATATATTGATTGTTAAAGCATCGGAACATATTGGAACTCCCTATCGACGTGGAGGAACCACAAGTGCTGGATTTGATTGTTCTGGTTTTATACTTTACACCTTCAAAAATATTGATTTATCTTTGCCAAGAACGTCGCAAGAGATGGCAAATTATGGTCAAAAAGTTGAAAAATCGCAAGCACAAAAAGGCGATTTAATATTTTTTGCAACTTTTGGCGGCTCAAGAATTAGCCATGTTGGAATGATTACTGAAGTTTTAGAAGATGAAATTAAATTCATACACTCATCTTCTAGTTCTGGAGTTATGATTTCTTCAACTAAAGAAAGTTATTATGCCAGATGTTTTGTAAAAATCAATAGAGTGTTGGAAGACTAATTTGGATTAGCTTATCGTTTATTTTATATTGAATTTGAATCCAATTCCATGCAGGTTTTCAATTGAAATCCCCTCTTCTGTGGATAGGATTTTTCGCAATCTTGAAATGAATACATCTAAACTTCTTCCTAAAAAATAATCATCATTTCCCCAGAGTTGTTTTAAAATTACTTCTCGTTTTAAAACCACGTTTTTATTATCTAAAAATAACTTCAAGAGTTCGGCTTCGCGTTGGGTTAAACTTACTTTTTCAGTTTCGTTAAAAACCAAATAATTTTTGTGATCAAATTGATATTTTCCAACTAAATATATTGGATTTTCAATAATTTGAGTTTTCTTTTGAGAACGTTTTAAAAATATTTCAATTTTTAAAATTAATTCTTCTATACTAAATGGTTTCACTAAATAATCATCAGCTCCAAGTCGTAGTCCTTTGATGCGATCTTCTTTTAAAGTTTTGGCTGATAAAAAAATAATTGGCACATCGGCATTGTGTTTTCTTACTTTTTCGGCGAGTTCAAACCCATCTATTTTTGGCATCATTATGTCAAAAAGACACAAGTCAAAATTATTATTTTTGAATTCCTCAAAACACTTTTCTCCATCAGAACAATGAGTAACTTCATATAGATTCTCTAAATTATCTTTGGTTAAAAAAGCTAAAGTTTCATCGTCTTCAGCATATAGAATTTTATATTTTGTCATAACTAATTCATTTATAAAAGTTTAGTTAATTTGTATTTATTGTGGAATTTCTATCGAAATCGTTATTCCTTTCTCTTTATTGTTAGTTGCAAAAATTTTCCAGTGGTGTTGAGTACATATTTTTTTTACATAATACAATCCAATTCCAAATCCGTTAACTTCGTTGCTTTTTATACTTGGAATTCTGTAAAATTTATCAAAGATAAAAGGTATGTTTTTATTTGAAATACCAATTCCATTATCGGTAAAATCTAATCTTAGTTTTTTGTTTTCTTCTAAAATAGTAATACTTATTTTTGGGTTTTCATCACAATATTTTATGGAATTATCAATTAAATTATAAATAATATTTGTAAAATGAAACGCATCTGCTTCAATGGAATAATCTTTAACGGAATTTATTTTTACTTCTAAATTGGGGTGTTTTAAACTCATGTTTTCGATAACTTCATTCAAAATTGGAACTATATTAATTTCTTTTTTGTCCATTTTCATTGGAGCATTGTCGGATTTTGCTAAGGTAAGAATTTGCTCAATATGACTATTTAATTTCTTACTTTGGCTAATGATAATTTCAGTATATTTTTCTAATTTATCATCTTTTTTGATGGAATCTTGTTTTTTTAAATAATTGGAAGCAAGAAGAATAGAAGACAATGGGGTTTTGAATTCATGTGTCATATTATTTATAAAATCACGTTGTAACTCGGAATATTTTTTTTGTTGAATGATGGTGTAAATGGAATATACATACACCAATAAGATAATAATTAATGCAATAGATAAAATGAACCAAAACCGCAAGGAACTCAACAAATAGCTGGTTTCATTTGGAAATCGAATAGCAAAATAATATACTAAATTTTCGTGTTTTGGAAAATTGATGTTGTTTTTTGAAGTTTTATTATCTAAAATATCGACATATTTTCCATAAACCATTTCGTCGCTTTGGCAGTTATACATGGCAAATTCAAAATCGGTGTTGATATTTGATTTTGCAAATTCTTCTTTCAAATAAAATTCTAAAATGTCAGGTTGAAAATCATTTTCTACATTGATGACATAATAATCCGTGGACATTTTCTTGACAGGATTATGTGATGGCAATTCACCGGTGGTTCCTTCATAAAGTTTTTTTACAACTTCAAGTAAGGCAATATGAACCTTTTGAGAAAATTTTTTCTCTTCAAGACTAAATGCTTCTTTAGTCCATAGCAATTGTGCAATCAAAATTCCAATCGTTGCCACAAGTCCAAGAACAATAATTATATTAAGGTTTTTAGTTTTCAAATTTCTAAATTCAATTTTTTAGTTTTAAATATACTCATTTTTTTAAACAATTTAATATTAGATGCACTATTTTTTAATTGTTTTTAAAGGTATTTATATTTTTTTAAGATTAATTACTCCATTTTTCTATATATTTTTCAGCAATTTTAATATAGTGATGTTCTTTTTCAATAAAGGTTCTTGCTTGCTTTCCAATTTCAATAATTTCAATTGGATTTTCAATTAAATAGGTCAGTTGTTGAACTAAATAATCAACATTTGGCAGTGCATTTAGGGCCACTTTTTTTGATAAATTATAGTGTTTTTCAAACTCCATTTCGGCTCCTGTAAAAACTACTTTTCCTTTTGCCATGGCTTCCAAGGCATTATAACCTTGGTCAAAGGCATAAACTTGATCTAAAACTATATGGGCATTGTTATAAAGTAGAATGTAGTCTTTATAGGGTAAACTTCGAGCAACTATAATTTCAACTTTATTTGGATATTTTTCCTTAATAATTTTTAATGCTTTATCAAAAAAATCATTCCCTTTTTTATAATAACTGAAACTATTTATTCCATGAAATATTATGATTTTGTCAATTGCTTCCATTTTATTTTCAGGAAAATTATCTATATTTATTGGATTCGGAATCAAACCTAAATATTTCAAATTATTTTGTAACGGAATATGATAATCAAAATCTGATGCAATAACTCCAATGATGTTTTTATATATATAGTTATGAAGTTTTTTAAATGATTTCTCTCTAAATTTTAGTGCATTTAAAAAGTTTTTATCTTCAATTTTACCTTCAAAATAGGGTTGGAGAATTGATTTGTTATCTCGATGTTCAAAATTATAATTCACATAAACAAAATCTTCGCCACACGATAAAAGAAATACTTTTTTATTGTTTTCAAATATATATTTCAAGATTTTTTTCTCATAAAAATAATTACAAAAAAAGCTGTTTTCATTGATAAGTTGGACAACATCAAATCCTTCAAATTTCTTTTTATTTTTTTTAAATTGCAAATAGGTATAGTAGGAACTTATGTCAAAGTTTGTTAAATTTAGAAAGAGTAGTTTTAATTTTTTTAGAATACCATTTTCAAATTTTTTTATAAATTTTAAATCAACAGGATAATTCTTAAAACTATCGTTAAAGCCATTTATTACAACCTTATGACCGTTCTTTTCCAATCCTTCTTTTAAAGAATTATGTAATCTACTGTATTCTCCAATTAATAATATCTTCATAAATTGTTATATTTGACAAATATATTCACTTTAAATTATATATGAAGAACAACAAAAACAAAGTTGCAATTATTTCTTCTTCTCTTGGAATAGGTGGAGCGGAACGATTTGCAAGTAACTTAAGTTTTATTTTGCACGATTTAGATTTTGAAGTTCATTCCATAATTATCAATAATAAAGTTGATTATCAATACAAAGGAACTTTATTTAACCTAGGTTTATTATGCAAAAATGACCTCATTAAAAAGTTTAAAAAGTCAATTTTATTAAAAAAATACATTGAAAATGAAAATATTGCAATTATAATTGATAATAGAACAAGATTGTTTTTTATTAGAGATTTAATTTATAGATGGATCTATAATAAGCGAAATTGTTTTTTTATGATTCATAGTTCTAAACTGGAATTGTATTTGCCAAAATCTGTTTTTCTTTCAAAAATTTTGTATTCAAAAAAGGATACATTTATTTGTGTTTCAAATGAAATTGAAAAAAAAGTACAAACAAGATATTTTTTTAAAAACACACTAACTATCTATAATTCTGTAAAAATCAATAATTTAAAATTTATTAAACCCAATAATGTATCCGAAAAATATTTTTTATATTTTGGAAGATTTGACGAAAAAGTAAAAAATTTAACTTTGATGATGGAATCTTTTTTACTTTCTAAGGTTTATGAAGTTGGATTTCAACTTATTTTGATGGGAAGTGGTCCAGATTTAGAACTAATAAATGAAAAAGTTAAACAATTAAAGTGTGAAGATTATATTAAAATCATACCTTTTGTTGAAAATCCAATTCCTTATATTCAACAAGCAAAATCTACCGTTTTAACCAGCAGGTTTGAAGGTTTTCCTATGTCAATTATTGAATCGCTAGCAGTCGGAACTCCTGTAATTTCAGTTGATTGCCCAACGGGACCCAATGAAATGATAATAGATAAATTTAATGGTTTGCTTGTAGAAAATTATAATAAAAATCAAATTGCAGAAGCATTCAAAAAATTTGCATTTGATGATGAATTATATCAAATTTGTAAATTAAATTCACAAAAAAGCATCGAACATTTATCCGTTGAAACTATAGCAAATCAATGGAAAAAGCTGCTAAATAACTATGATAAATGAAAACAACAATAAACAATGTCCGATTGATTGAAGTGCCAAAAATTCATGATGTTCGGGGCAATTTATCGGTAATTGAAAACCAAATCATTCCTTATGAAATAAAGCGAGTTTACTATTTATATGACGTTCCAAGCGACGCTCAACGAGGCGGACACTCCCATATCAATCAATCGGAGTTTCTAATTGCTTTGTCTGGTAGTTTTGATGTGGTTTTGAAAGATGGCAACAACGAAAAAATTGTAACTTTAAATAAACCAAATATTGGATTGTTAATTGAAAATGGAATTTGGCGCGAACTTGAAAATTTTTCTTCAGGTTCGGTTTGTTTAGTTTTAGCTTCCGATGTTTTTGATGAAAAAGATTACATCAGAAAATTTGATGATTTTTTGCTATTTAAAAACTGAATTTCCTAATCCAAAATTGGTTAGATTGTTTTTTAAATAAATTAAAAACAGTAACAAAAATCGAGGAACTTTTAAAATAATTTTCTTTTTTAAGGGTAAGTGTTTCCAAGATATTTCAGAAATTAGCTTCTTGAAATTGCTATTCTTACCTTTAAGTTTTGATTTTATGGCTGCCGAAAACCGATTCGAATCCATAAACTTTTTCAAATCTAAATTCGTTTTTTCAAGCTCAAAATATTTATTGAAAGTGTAATTATTAAAATAATAATTGGAGTTTCTAGAAACACTTTTTGCATCATAGACATGTATTGAAAGGGCTTTCCAAATAAATAAAATTTGATAATTTAATCCAATTCTAATCCACATTTCAGTATCTTCTCCTTTTGATATGTTGGTGTCAAAAACGCCTACTTTTTCAAATACTTTTTTATGAATGACAACGCTTGAAGTCCATAAAATACATTCTTTTTGACTGGCTTGAAAAAAGTTAACAAATTCAAAATCAGAAGTTTTTTTTATGGAATATTGGGGTTTAAAAACTGTGTTTTTTGTTTCAATTTCTTTTGCTGTTGAAAATACTTCTTGACTTGGAAATTGAATACTATATTGGTATATTGTTTTTAAAAAATCAACATTCCAAATATCATCAGCATCAAGAAAACAGATATAAGTTGAAATAGCTTTTTGAATACCAAAATTTCTTGCAATGGCTACTCCTTCATTTTTTTTTGTAAATAATTTGATTCTTTCATCATCAAACTCGGAAACTTTTTTTAAACTATTATCAGTTGAACCATCGTCAATTATTAACAATTCAAAATAGGTAAAACTTTGATTTAAAACACTTTCAATAGTTTTTTTTATGAAATTTTCTTTGTTAAATAATGGTATTATTATTGAAAAATAGGGTTTCATTTACAATTATTTTTTACAAATATATCCTAAACGATATAAATCTAAACAAGTTATATTTGGATTTTTATGCAAAATTAAAGTCTTCATTGCTTTTTCAAATTTTAAAAATAACCAATATACTATTCTTTCAAACTTCAATTTTTTTATCCATAAATAATAGCGAAGTAGAGAATTGATTTTTGAAATATCTTTTTTGTCTGCTAAATATCTTTTTCTGCTTTCAACACTCTCTAAGCATTTATTAAAAAACCCAACATTATCCTCTAAACCATTGTGATATATCGCATTATCTATATGAAGCACAGGAATTGCATTGATGTATAAATTATAGGAAAAGTATATATCCATTCCATAAATATTGATTGTATCACTAAAATTTGCGTTTAAAAATGTACTCTTTTCAATCAACATATTTCCTGAAAACACATAGGAATAGGGATTTTTATTCCTTATTTTGGAGGGTTTTTCTTCTCGCTCTTTTCCATATTTATGTCTAAGAAGTTTCGATGCATCAAGTGGAATATTAGCGTATTTATATCCTCCAAAACAAACAACATTTTCATTGTTATAAAAATCTAAATAGTCTTTTAAAAATGTTTTTTTTTCAGGAAATACATCAGAATCTAAAAATAATAATAATTCAAATTTTGAATTTTGAGCTAAACTTTGTCTATTTATTGTTCTGCCTAAATTTTCTGAATTAATTTTAAAACTGCAATTTACAAGGCTATTTATTTTTGAGTTTTCTTCAATATATAGTTGACTATTGTCGTCTTGAACTATAATTTCATAGTCAATTTCTATTTTTTTTGCTTGATTATTTAATTCCTCAACTAAAGCAAAACAGTTATAATTATATGTAGGAATTAAGATAGAAATCATTAAACCGTTTTTTGAACTACTTCAAATATTGAGCCCTCTTCGCACTTCAATGTTTTTGATGGAAATTTCATTAGCAAGGCATAATCGTGCGTTGCCATAATGATTGTTTTTCCGTTAGAATTGATACTTTTTAATACTTCAAGAACTTCTGTACTCGTTTGAGGATCAAGGTTTCCAGTAGGTTCATCTGCTAAAATTAGTTCGGGGTCGTTCAATAAGGCTCTAGCAATAGCTACTCGTTGTTGCTCACCACCAGAAAGCTGATGAGGCATTTTTGAAGCAAAACCTTTCATCCCTACTTTATCCAAAACTTCATCAATTTTGTTTTGCATATCGTTGGCATCTTTCCAACCAGTTGCCTTTAAAACAAATAACATATTTTCATTGATACTTCTGTCTGGAAGCAACTGAAAATCTTGAAAAACAATGCCAATTTTTCTTCTCAAATAAGGAATATCATCTTCTTTCAACCCATTCAACTCAAAATTAACAATATGACCTTCGCCTTCCATAAGAGGCAAATCGGCATATAAAGTTTTTATTAAACTACTTTTTCC
>Ga0316608_1000719_pt1 | contig 14341 bp, 11 predicted proteins | sample MIS2016152B_MG_FD_207673 | JGI IMG/M metagenome (GOLD analysis project Ga0316608, IMG submission 207673) | Microbial mat bacterial communities from Middle Island sinkhole, Lake Huron, Michigan, United States - MIS.2016.152B | ecosystem: Environmental > Aquatic > Freshwater > Lake > Sediment...
AGCTGCCATGGCCATGAGTTCGGTTTCGGTGGTAAGCAACAGCTTACGTTTAAAAGCAAAAAAATTGGGGTAAAATAAATAGTACTGTATTCGAAACCTACATCTTAGTTCTGCAGCATTGAATAGTTAATAGGAAATCAATGTCGTGGACTTAAGTTATGGATGCTATATAAAATAAACCTATTTCCTTTTTATCACCTGAAGTTTGTTTTCGGCCATATAAGCTGCATACCCTTCGTATCCTTTACTTTTTATAAGGTTAAGGCTTGCCGGGCGGTCGGAGCGAAATACCAGCGCGAAAATTTTGGAAATTGGATTGTTGAATTTCTTACAATCCTTTGCATTAGGGTATTCTGTACAATCGGCGCAACTTGCATATCCTTTCTCCATATTACATGTTCTTACTTTACACCAGGTGGCTTTTACATTGTTGGCGCATCCGGGGCATTTACCGCTGGTATATTTTCCACAGGCAGCGCAGTATAATCCGCAATAAGCGATTAATTTGGGATCGATTTTTATTTCGGTATGCATTGCAGTTTAAAGTTTTAGGCGTTAAAAAGATTCAATTGAGTTGGTTTAATGGGTTGGTAAAATTCCATATGCTGCGGCATAGCGTTTTCCCTGCATTTGGAATCAAATGTTTGCCACAATTTTGAATGGTTTGGGGCATTGCACGAATAATCGTGCCCGTAACGTACTTTATAATTTTCGGCTAATCCGGGAAACCTTAAATCGAGCTGTTTATAATAATATTCGCGCTGTCCTTCGCGTAAGGTCATCCCCATGGCTGCCAGGATATATTTTGCCCCGGCTTCTTTGCCCCGGATAACAATTTCTTCGATATTCTCCGGTTGGTCTGTCAGGTAGGGCAATACTGGCATTAACAAGATTCCGCAATAAATACCGTTTTGATTGAGTGTTTTCACTGCCTCAAACCTTTCGGACGAGCAAGGGGCTCCTGGTTCTATCTTTTTTGAAAGAGCGTCGTTTGCCGTGGTAATGGTTATTGAAACAGCTGCATAGGTAGTCGAAATTTCTTTCAAAATATCCATGTCGCGCAAAACAAGGGTACTTTTAGTGATGAGGTGGACTGGAAACCTGTACTTTTTTATTAATTCCAGTGCCTTCCTCGAAAGCTGCAGTTCCTTCTCGACGGGCATATAGGGATCGTTCATGCTTCCAAAGCCTATAGTGCCTTTGTCTCGTTTCGACCGTAATTCTTTTTCGAGCAGTTCAAGCGCATTTTCTTTTACCTCTATTTCCGAAAAGTTTTTGATTCCATAGCATTTACTCCTCGAATCGCAGTAAATACAACCATGCTGGCATCCCCGGTATAAGTTCATATTATACCGGAGACCAAACCAAGTGTCGGTGCCTGCTTTTAGAGACGAGAGAATTGTTTTTGCCTGAATAAAACTTGTCATGCCGAGAAATATAAGATTGGGGAACCGGCGTAGTTGAAAACTAAACCGATCAAAGTATGCAAAATTACTTATTCATCCGAACAATTATCATTGAGGCTATCCAGGCTTGAAAAAAGGTGCTTATGGTCCATGTTAGCGTCATTAGTAGGGAAATTTTGAAAGAACTTACTGACATCAACATTCCAGGTATAGCCGAAACGAGCCAGTATATCAAGGCAAAATTAAACGATTTTTGGATCACACTTCCCTGAAACAGGGTTTTGACTTTTTCCCATACCCAGGCAAAACCTATTGACAGAATAAAAGGTTCGATAAAATAGAGGTACATAAGCGGATCGTCCCATGGGCGAAAGAGGTTGGTGTTTTCGTATTCGGCTTTAACCGAAGGAAACAATGCATTTAACAGATAACCGGCAATCATGGCAACAGCGATCATTCCTATAGCTGCAACAATACCGGGGACTACTACTTTTTTCATGGCGGTTTAGATTTTAAGGTTAGAAATTTGAATTATAGAATTCCGACTTGTATTTCGGTTATATTATTTTCGGGATTAGTGAAGTCCATAAGCTGATATATTTCCCTGCATTCCCCCGAAGGCGTATAAGCTTTCTGGCCAATTTCGCCAAAAATATTTCCATAGGTTGCAGGTAGATTTTCCCAGCTACCCGAAAGAACTGAAGAGATGCATTTAAAAGGATTCAGCTTTTTAATCGCGAAATTTCCATGGTAGGAACTCGGATCAGTAACAGGTAGTGCAATTTCGAGTGTAAAAACAGTTTCAGGATTGCCGTCCATGCCATAATAAATCCAATATACTGGGCCAACAATTTCCAGGTCAGAGCGGTTGGCGTCGGCATATAATTCCCTTGCCTTGGTGCGAACAAAAGCGAACAACTCGGCCAGGGTTATCTGCTTTGTAAAATACAATACGGTAAACGGGTTGAATGTCTTAATTTCCATCGGATATGTTTTAAAGTTTATCCAAAAGTAAAGCCCGGTTGTGACAACCCTATGTCAACAGTTTTTCTATTTGCGATTTTTTATGGTTTGAATATAATTTCCGAATAAAGCTTTGAGTTTCTCGTTGCTTAAAATGTCAATTATATCGGCATACATGAGTAACCACCGGCAAAAATATTCCAGATCGGCCGTCAGAAAATTTTGTTCCAGGTATTCACCGTTTTCTTCTTCACCAATATAGCCGTAGTAATATCGGGTGGATTGTATTAAAGATGCTTTTGCTTTGGGAACACGAATGGTGACAGGTTCGAGCTCGTAATTTGCAAGGTTCATTTTGAAGAATTCGCGAATGGAGGTGACTTTTCGTGGGGCAAATATTTCAGTGGAAATATTGAGCGAAACAATCCGGTCAATCCGAAAATCGCGGTAATCGTTCCGAAACCGGCAAAAGCCTATCAGGTGCCACCCCAGGCCATAAAAGCAAAGTCCAACGGGCTCCACCATCCGGCCCGCAATAAGTTCGTTGTTATACCCTGCCCTGTAGTCTATTTGCAATATTTTTTTATCGGCAAGGGCCCTCTGAATGGAAAGCATGCAATTGTTCGGTATTTCGGACGAAAGGGCAGTTTGGTTGTGAAAAAATTCAATATTGCTGGTTAACCGGTCGAGAAATAATTTTTCGCGTTCGGGCAAAACCGATTTTATCTTGTACATCGCCGACTTGTATTGCTGGTCGACCGAACGATCGGACATCTTCTCCACAATTTTTTCGGCAGTAAGCATAGCTGATGCTTCTTCGGCGGTAAACATGACCGGAGGAAGATGGTACCCATCTACAATAAAGTATCCCTTACCCGGTTCGGCACCCAAAGGCACGCCTGCCTCTTCCAGGGCTTTCATGTCGCGGTAAACGGTTCGTTTGCTAATTTCGAACCGGGTGGCAATTTCGTCGGCAGTAACAAATTTTTTGGTTTGCAACTGTATTAGCATGGCAGATACGCGATCGATACGGTTCACTTAATTGGATTTGGATGAAAAACTAATCAAAAAAGAAAGCTAAAATATATGAAAAAAATTGAGAGAATAAGAAGATTGAATGGGAATTTGAAATGATATAGAATTTGTCTCTCTTCCCACAAACCGAAGTAAATAATCGAAATTGATCAGCGAAGTTGAAAACTTCGTCGCGTTAAATTACTGTCCGTTAACCCAATAATGCTTTTGGTAGGTTCGCAAAATGGATATTTTATTTTAATCTTTCTTGAGAGGTAACATATTCGCCATTTGGGGCGAAAGCTTTAATCTTATTCGATAGGACAGGTAATTCATAGCTCACTTTTTAGGTTAAAAAATAATGGTTAGCATTCGATGAAATTAAAGCTTATTCACTCAGTTGGCAAAAATATACCCAAACAACAAAATAAACTTTATAAATAATGAGGATTTGTTGCTAATTCAATTTGACTTTTTTGATTTATTTTTGTTATATTAGTAAATTAGCAATTTAGTATTAACAATTGATAAAATAGCGTTTATGCCCAAGCTTAAAGAAAAATTAAACGAAAAAATAGAATCATGGCGCGAAAGAACCAATCGACTTTTAAATGATTATGGAGATGTCGTGATTGACGAAGTTACCATTTCGAAAGCTATTGGAGGCATGCGAGATTTGAAATGTCTTGTAACGGATATTTCTTATCTGGATTCACAAGAAGGTATAAGGTATAGGGGATATACTTTGCCTGAGCTTTTTGAAAAACTGCCTAAACCTAAAGGCTCAACTATGCCTTATGTGGAAGGCTGTTATTATTTGCTTCTAACTGGCGATATTCCTAATGATGCTGAAGTTGCTGAGTTGATTGACGAATTTTCGAAAAGAAGAATCTTACCCCGGTATGTTTATGAGGTGATTGATGCATTCCCGTCTATAAGCCATCCAATGGCTATTTTTTCAACTGCAATACTTACTATGGCCAGGGAATCTTTTTTCAATAAAAAATACCATGCAGGGATCAATAAGCTAGATTATTGGGATCCATATTACGAGGATGCACTCAACCTTCTGGCTAAATTGCCGGAAATTGCAACCTATATCTATGCAAAACTTTATCGTGGAGGGAATAGGATTCAAAGTAACCCCAATCTTGATTTTGGAGCAAATTTTGCCCATATGATGGGTATTGCTGCTCCTTATGATGATGTATCCCGACTTCATTTTATTTTACATGCCGATCATGAAAGTGGAAATGTAAGCGCTCATACAGGGCATTTAGTTTCCAGTTCTCTTTCAGATATGTATTTGTCAATTTCAGCGATGATAAATGGCTTGGCTGGACCATTGCATGGTTTAGCAAATCAGGAAGTACTATTATGGCTGCAGGATTTGATGGCCAAAATGGGAGGCAATGCTCCTACCGAAGATGAGATACGCCAATATGTTTGGGATACGTTAAATTCAGGCCAGGTTATTCCAGGATATGGCCATGCTGTCCTCCGAAAAACGGATCCTCGTTATAGTATTCAACGCGATTTCTGTTTAGCAAATATGCCAAACGATCCATTGTTCGAATTGACTAATAAGCTATATAAAATTGTTCCTCAAGTGCTTATGGATCACGGGAAGGCTAAGAACCCCTGGCCTAATGTAGATGCTCAATCCGGAGTTATTCAATGGCATTATGGTGTAAAGGAATACGACTTCTATACGGTATTATTTGGAATTGGCAGGGCAATTGGTATTTGTGCTAATATAGTGTGGGACAGGGCTTTGGGCTATCCATTAGAGAGGCCAAAATCAGTAACTACAGAAATGCTTGAAAACATTGCAATGAAATCTGTAAAAAAGGGGTAATTATATTTTTTAATTTGTTTAAGGGCTCTTGAAAGATACAAGAGCCCTATTTTTTTATCTGATTTTCATGATCAATATCGTGGAAGTAAATTTTAATTTTGCTTCTATTAGGTTACCTGTTTGATTATTCGCTGAATTAAAACCTCAAACTAGATTAATAGGAGTTCTTTTATTGACAAAGAATAATTTTTTTCCTCTCGGACACCGTTAATGAACAAATTATATTCAGGAAAAATAGTAGTCTTTTTTCATTGTTCCTTTGGATTGATTCTAATAAATGGTAACTTAGCAATTACTGTTTAAAATATGAGTAATTCTTTTAGGTCATTCTTACTTGTTCTTTTTCTAATACATCTTCAAGATGTTTTTTGTCAGGAGTTTATTACTGATATAGAATATTTTACCGTAAAGGAAGGTTTGTCTCAAACCAGTATTAATGTTGTATTTCAGGATTCCAGAGGTTATTTGTGGATTGGGACTCAAGATGGTCTTAATCGTTTCGATGGTTATTCTTTCAAAACGTATACTCCTCAATCGTTTAACAAAAATTCAATTTCCAATAATTTTATTACCGGAATTGTTGAAGATACTAACGGAAACCTATGGATTGGTACCCGGGGAGGATTGAATAAGTTTATTGTAAACGAAAATAGATTTATTAATTACAGGCACAACCCTAAAAATTCATTTTCGATAGCATCCGATGAAGTTTTAGGAATGTATATTGATCGAAATGCAAATTTCTGGATTAAAACATCGGCTGAAACAATTGATAGATTCGATTTAAAAACTGAGCAATTTTTTCATTATCCCTATTATAATAACATATTTAATTTTGATAACGAGAAGCTTTCTTTCCCCATTATAGAAGATAAAAATGGCAAACTTTGGGTTGGAACAAAAGATGGATTGAACTATTTCGATAGAAGTCTTTTGTTATTTGACCGGTTTTCGCAATCAGACAAAAATCTAAAATTCCTTCCAAACGATTTTATTACTTCCATTTGTGAAACAAAAGATGGCATATTTTGGGTTGGAACTAAAAATGGCTTATTTACTTTTGATAGGAAGAAAAAGCTTTTTAACCAACCTGCATTTATTAAAAAATTTGATGGAAAAATTATTTATTCGTTGCTCGAAGACAAAAATGGCAAACTATGGATTGGTAGTGAAATAGGATTTGATCTGCTGGATCTGAAAAGTCTTAAAGTTGAACGATTTAATTTTGGAGATCAAATAAAGAATGAATTTGGTAATGCTCAGATAATTTGTCTTTTTCAGGATAAAATGGGGATTATTTGGGCCGGAACGAATAGAGGCCTTCTTAAAATTAACAATCATCCAAAGAAATTTAAGTTGTTGAGCAAAAACTCGGTTACTCCAATTAACCTTAGTTCAGATGACATTTCTTCTTTTTATATGGATGCCGAAAACCTGTTGTGGATTGGAACCTGGGGAGGAGGGTTAAATATTTATAATAAAAATACAGGTAATGTTAAGCAGTATAACCTTGCTTTGCAGGGGAATAACGATAACTGGAATTATATTCATTGTATTTATCACGACATTACTGGTAAATTTTGGTTAGGAACCCGGGATGGAGTATTATATTTTGATCATGTTAATGGAATCGCATCCAATTTATGCAATAAATATAAGGTACAAGGGTGTGAAATTATTCGAGGGAACAGGATTTCTCAAATTATTGAAGACAACAGTGGTAATTTATGGCTTGCAACTTACTTTGGATTGCATAAATTAAATAATAAAAGAGACGATATAGAGTCTTGGCTTAATTCTCCGGATGACACAACATCCATGCCTTCTAATTTGCTTTACTGTATTCAGAAGGATGAAAATGGAATTTTCTGGATTGGAACTGAGAAAGGAATAGTGAAATTTGACCCTATCACTGGCAAAATCTTACAAAAATCTTTGATAAGCAATTCAGATCAAATTTTTAATAACTCACCGGTTAATTCAATACTTTTGGATACCCAAAATGGAGTTGTTTGGGCTGGAACATCATCAGGTTTAATAAAGTATGATAAGAATTGTAAGTTAATTAAATACTATACCGAAAACGATGGGTTGTCAGGCAATCTAATTTATGCAATCTTAAAAGATAACGATAATAACCTTTGGTTAAGCACAAACCATGGAATTAATAAATTTGATATACAGAACGAAACAATTATTAGTTACGATTTAGCCGATGGTCTTCAAAATTACGAATTCAATCTTGGGGCATTGCTGAAAACTAAAGACGGGTCATTTTATTTTGGAGGGATATCCGGAATAAATATTATCCAACCAGATTCAATTGCTCGCAATAAAATTATTCCTAAAATAGTTCTTACAAATATTGAATTGATCGATAAAAAAGGTGTTCGAAAGGAAATTCAACCCGGAAACAAGTCGCTTGTTCTTGACTATGGCACGTATTTATTAACGCTTGATTTCGCTGCACTCGATTTTTCGTATCCTTATAAAAACCAATATAAGTATAAATTCTATAGCGACGAAGAAACAGATTGGATTTATATAGGCAATAAACATTCAGCCACCTTTACCAATTTAAAGCCCGGAAAATATACCTTCAAGTTAATAGGTTCAAATAGCGATATGCTGTGGAATGAACAGGGCATAGAATACGAAATTATTGTTCAGTCACCTTTTTGGTTAACTACTTTTGCGTATTATTTATATGGTTTTATCGGGGCATTATTGTTTTTCCTCATCTATCAACTTAGGACAACTCAGCTTCATAAAACCAATAAGTTATTGAAGCAACAGGAAATAGTGGCGGGGGAAATGCTTAAGCAGAAAGAAGAACTATCCATAAAAAATAAAAATATCACTGATAGCATTAACTATGCTAAAAGGATACAAGAAGCTTTAATGCCTTCGGAAAAGCAGATAAAAAGAGCTTTTCCGAAATCTTTTGTGCTACATAAGCCAAAAGATATTGTTAGTGGCGATTTTTTCTGGATTAGTGAACGAAATGATAAGGTTTTTGTAGCAGCAATTGACTGCACCGGTCATGGTGTTCCAGGAGCCTTTATGTCAATAATAGGGTATGAGTTATTTCGCAAAATTACCAACAATCAAAAAATTGATAGCGCATCAGAAATGCTTAATGTTTTAAATCAGGAGTTCGAGGCAATTTTTAAGGATGTTGAGAATTTTACTCTGAGAGATGGAATGGATATAGCATTTGTTGTGATCGATAAGAAAAATAGCTCTTTGGAATTTTCCGGAGCAATAAATCCGATGTACCTTATCCGAAACAACAAAGTTATGGAAATCCGGGGGTCGAGGTTTTCAATTGGAATTGACGAAGACACAGAACGAGAACAATCTTTTGAAAATAATCTGGTTTCTCTCGAGGCAGATGATATTATTTACCTTTTCTCAGATGGTTATGCTGACCAATTTGGAGGCCCCGATGGAAAGAAGTTTAAATATAGAAGGTTCAGACATTTGCTTCTTACAATTCATAAATTCACGCTAGACGAGCAATTGCAGTTACTTGAAGAACGATTTGAAAATTGGAAAGGTAATTTGGAACAGGTGGACGATATCTTAATAATTGGGATTAAACCGTTTTCCAAATAATTCTTCATACCGATGGTAATTTAACATTTCCCCTTTACTTTAAATTTCTCAACCCTGTTAGTGAAATATTGGAATCTCAATTCATCTCAGATTTCTTTTGATTATAAACTCTGAAAGATTAAATGGAATTGATAATATTGATTAATAACAATTCCCGGTAATTCTATTGGCAAGTTAATTGCTAGAAAAATTTAACCATTCAATAAAGCTGCATAATAGAGTTAGTTGTTGAAATTTTTTGCCGGAAGAAGGAATTACTTATTAAGAAGGTTTTTAATTTTTTGAACCAAAACCTCAACCTGAAAAGGCTTGCTCACATAGTCGTCCATACCGGCTGCAAGACAAATTTCCTTATCTCCTGCTAAAGCATTGGCTGTTATTGCAATTATTGGAGTTAACGTATTGGTACTTTGTTCAATTTCTCGAATCTTTTTGGTGGCTATTATTCCATCCATAACAGGCATCTGAATATCCATTAAAATCACATCGTATTTGGTAGTACCAAATTTATCCAGGGCTTCCTTCCCGTTATTTGCAATATCAATGTGTTTAACCAGTTTTTGCAAGCTAAGAACAACTATTTTCTGATTAATAAGATTGTCTTCAACTAATAAAACATTCGCTTCTTTGAGTTCAACTGGTCCTGATTTGGCCTCAATTGCTGCCGCTACAGTGTCGACTTTATGATTAACAGTCGATTCGGTTTCTGAATCAGATTTAGTGAATTTTAAAACAAAACTTACAACTGTATTAATCTTTGATGTTTGTACATCAATTGAACCTCCATTATAATCGATAAGTTTTTTTGCAATGGAAAGGTCAAACAGGCCATCGTCTCCCGAATGTGCAGCGCCATCAAAAGAATCTTCTCTGGTTTTAGTTACTGAAATGGCGGGTGTGTTTTCTACTTTAAAAAGAATTTCACAATTAGCTGAACTTTCTTTAACAACATTATAGGTAACGAGGATGGAGGCCTTTTGGTCAATTGATTTTATAAGGTTCTCGATAATGTTCAGAAATATTTGTTTTACCTTAATCGGGTCACCTGACAAATTATATTTTAGTGTGGATTGGGGCACCAGTTGAATAGTAAATTTTTCCGAATTCAAACTGGGAAAAAGCCGTATTGTACTATTAATGGTAGTAAAAAGGTTGAAGACAATATTTACATTGATCAACCCATAGTCAATTGAAGATACTTTGGAAATATTGTTTACAACATTAACGAGGTTATTGGTAGATGCCTGAATTGTTTCAAGCATATCTTTTTGCTTTTCGTCAAGATCAGTGTCGCTTAATAAATTGCTTATAACCATCAGGTTATTTAATGGTGTCCGGATTTGGTGAGAAAGTTTAGAGATAAAATCATCTTTAATTTTCTTCTCATTTAATGAGTTTAAGAATTTATTTTCGAGTTCAGAAGTAATTTTAGCTTTTGAATATTCGTAAGAGTAACCGATCAGTGATATAGCTACATAAATCAGAATAGATTTAATTTTTACTGCTAACCCTAATGTATAGGCTATATTCCAGCTAAAAGGAATGAAAAACAACAAACTGTATATTATGAAATACGCGCCGGCAAATATAATTCCCTTTCGGGTTCCAAATAGTACTATGGCAAATAGCGGCAAGCTAAAAGACCATAAAAATCCGTACTGTCCATTTTCGCCTGAAGTAAATAAATAAAGAAGCAACACTGCGTATGAACCAATTGTAATATTTGCCTGGCTCGAGAACCATCGGTTAACTTTAATTAAGTAAATGTTTAAAATCAAGACAACAAGAAAGACGAATTGTGCAATTGCGCCAACATAGTCTTCGAGCAGAATGTCGTAAACGGAGGTAAACCCAAATAGGACTAATCCAATCCAACTAAACAAATAAATAAACGTTAACTTGTTGGTCTCAACCGGATTCAAGTTGTGTTTTTTGTTTAGTTTAAAAATATCATTCAGGAAATCTACTGAAATCATCCTTTATTTTTAAAGTGTAGAAAGTGAAAAAATATATTGTGCTGATTGTTTGTTAAAATTAAAAAAAAAACGAAATAAAACTCATAATTATTAAGAGTTTCCGATAAAAAACTTCAATGCTATTCATCATAAACTACTGTTGCAACGAAATCGCATTTCGACAAACCTTCATTTTCAAGGATTTTAACGTTTTTGCAAATTCGAACAATAGAATAGTCTTTATATTAGTTCTAATTGTTTAGAAAATGTAAATACAACTTTTTTAAAAGAGAAACGAATGCTGTCAAGCAACTTGTTTACAATATTATTGTTAAATATAATAATTGATTTGTTTAATTTCAACATAAAAACAAATTAACAACTGATGTATCCATCGCAAAAACTATTAAATTTGTAATATACATTTGTTATGAAAAGTCTTTTTTTAACCATCTCCATAGCATTCAGTCTGTTTGTCTTTGTAAGTATACATGGAGTAGCCCAACAGGATAGCTCATCACTGTCTTCCTTGCCTTTAGTAAAATACACCCCCGATTTTAAATTTAAGGAAGGGTTATATTTAAACTTCGATCAGGTGAAGAATAATTCGCCTATTCCTAAATTTAAAATCATTTCCACAGTTGATTATAGTAATCCCCAGTTTTTTGAGGCTATTTCTACCGAATCAGTAATAAGTTATTATGATAATTTGGGGATACGCCAGGATGTTGCAATGAAGACTATTTGGGGGTTTTCAAAGAATGGTTCCCTGTATGTTCGAATGAGTGATTCGTTTAATAAAATTAATATTGTCGGTAATATCTGTCATTTTATCGCTAATATCGTTATTCTAAATAGCCGTTACAGCGACCCGTATTACTACAATCCATATTATTATTACCGGTCTTATGGCCCACCTCCTTCATATTCAACCACAGAAATCAGGCAGTTTATTATGGATTTTGAAACAGGAAAAATATACGACTATGAAGTTGATAATATCGAAGTTTTATTAATGCGCGATCCTGCACTTCACGATGAATATGTTGCTTTATCTAAAAAGAAAAAACAGCAAATGAAATTTCTTTACATTCGGAAATTTAACGAACAAAATCCTCTGTTAATACCAAACTCATAAATATTATTGTTATGAAAAAATTATCTGTTCTTTTTTTGTTGGGAATGTGGTGTTTAAGTATGTGGGGTCAAAAAGAATATATTCCAACCCCGGAGGAGTTGCAAAAATTTAAAAACACAAAGACACTTATAGTTTTGGAAGATAATCCACTTTCGGATTTTAATATGGTTGCAAAGGAAACAATGCCTGTGGAATGGAAAATAACCCCTTTCGATTTTATTTCGTGGAAGGATTTTGAAAAAAAGCGTTTAGATCCTTCCTATTCTTTTATCTTATTAAATCAGGTCAAATTTCAAAATGATAAAACGAATGCAAAATATAATTTCTTAAGTCTTTTATTGGGAGGTACTTCTCCTTCATTAGGAGATATGGCCGATTTATGTTCTGTACCTCTTTCTTACACTGGTGTTAATGAAGACCACTATAGTTATAAACTGGGAGTGTTTTTGCGCTTTATGCAAAATCATGTTCAAATGCTTCTCGATAAGCCAGATTTATTATCGGTGAATATTTTCAAACACTATAACGATAATATTGCAGATCTCCAAGGCAGAACCATCTATTTTGTGGCCGATGAGCTTTCAAAAGATATCAATACATTAGCTAAAATTAAAAAAATATACGGAGGTGATGTTAAAATTGTAACCCGCGACGATATTAAACTGGCAATTGAAGAGCGTACCCCAAATGTTGTATTTCTTCATAAAGTTGGTCCGGAGGGAACCCGCATAGATTCGCGCTGCTATAAGATTTTAGTAGGTGTAGACGATGCAAAATTTTATTTTTTCAATTACCATAATGTGGGAGATAAGGTGGACGATTCCGATGCTTTTCTTCTAAAAGATTTAAAACATATTGCTAAGAAATAGCTTCCTCAATTTTACATTTTAATGTCGTTTAGGAATTGAATAATTCATATACTCTTTGTCTTAGTGTGAAACTAATACCAGTTCTTCTGGCTGACGGGAGTAGAAGCTTAATTCTTATCTGAGCGACATTGATGTATATTTAATAATTCTGATGTTTATTGGTTTGTCCAATAGTGTTTTAAAGTATTTTTGTAATTTAATTAAAAAAATGGATATGAAAAAAAAGTTCATCTTAATCCTATCTTCAATTCTTATTCTAATTCAGGCTCAGGCTCAAAACCGTTTTATTAATAAATCTCAGCTCATTGATTTTTTTACTTCCACTACCTATGTAGTTATGGATAATAATCCTTCTGTTGGTTTTAACATTTTCATAAAAAGCTCCATGGAGAAATATTGGAAGGTTACTCCATATAAAGTTATAAGTCATGACGAGTTTGATAAGATGCGAAAAGACAACAAAAATTCTTTCCTTTTCCTTTCCATTGAAAACCTATCGAAAGGAAACATGGATGCATATTACGATTACCTCGTGCTTGCCATGGGCGATACATCTACCATTCTGTCCAATATGCCCGAAATTGTAAATATTCCTTTGTCTTATTCCGGAGTCGACGAAAACGAATACGTGAATAAGCTTGGACTTATTATACGGTTTATTGGAGTTCATTTGGGTAACATGAAGGAAGCTTCAAGCCATGCCTATTTGCGAAAACTTAATTACTACAATAAAAATATTAAAGAAATTAAGAAACGAACATTATTGGTAGAAGATGAGGATTTGGCTGAGGAAGTAAATACCATCGACAAAATAAAAGCTATTTATAACTACGATGTCAAAATTGTTACTTCTGATGAGATTGAAAAAGCTGTGGAAGATAAACTGCCAAACACAATGGTGTTGCATCAAATAAGCCCTGGAGAAGATGATACGGAAGGCCGTTCGTACCATTATATATTGGGTACTGACAATGCTGTAATGTATTATTACAACTATTTTACGATTAATGAGAAAAAACCTGCGGGTTTTTTAGCTAAAGATTTTAAACGCTTAGCGATGGGTTTCTAGCTTTTTCTATCTTTGTGGCCTAATTTTTTTAAATAATGGCAGACGATAAAAAAATAATATTTTCGATGGTGGGGCTTAATAAGATTTACCCACCTCATAAACAAGTTTTAAAAGACATATATCTGTCTTTTTTTTACGGGGCAAAAATTGGAATCATCGGATTAAATGGTTCTGGTAAATCCACACTTCTTAAAATCATTGCCGGACTAGAGAAATCTTTTCAGGGCGATGTTGTTTTTTCTCCCGGATATAGCGTGGGTTACCTGGAGCAAGAGCCACTATTGGATAATACAAAAACTGCCAAAGAAATTGTTCAGGAAGGGGTTCAGGAGGTAATGGATCTTCTGAAAGAATACGAAGAGGTAAATAATAAATTTGCCGAACCCATGACCGACGATGATATGAATAAACTCATTGACCGTCAGGGGGAACTGACAGAAAAAATTGATCA
>Ga0316608_1000720_pt1 | contig 14334 bp, 15 predicted proteins | sample MIS2016152B_MG_FD_207673 | JGI IMG/M metagenome (GOLD analysis project Ga0316608, IMG submission 207673) | Microbial mat bacterial communities from Middle Island sinkhole, Lake Huron, Michigan, United States - MIS.2016.152B | ecosystem: Environmental > Aquatic > Freshwater > Lake > Sediment...
ATGCGTCAAAATGCTGGAATCGTACGAAATGATGCCGATTTGCTTAAAGCCAAAGAAAAACTCAGTCTTTGGAAAAATGAAATCGAAGAAAAAATAAATAATTTTCAAATTAATGCAGATCTATGTGAGCTACAAAATTTGATCACTATTGGAACTTTGATAGTACAACAATCTATTGAACGAGAGGTAAACTGTGGTGGTTTTGTGAAGATTAATAAATATTAAAGCCAAACTTAATTCTAGCTCAATGTAGGAATTCTTGTGATCGAAATATACATTATTATTTTGGTAAGTTGTGGTTTAATAATGTATATTTGTCGATTGTTACAAAATCAAACCTAATGAAAGTATTATTATTGCATCAATTTTTTTTAGAGGATAATGACTCAGGAGGTTCTCGGTGGAATGAAATGACAAAATTTTGGTCAGAAAAAGGATTCGAAATCACGGTTATTGCAGGAATGATGCATTATGGAGGAAGTGAAAAACTAACCAAATACAAAAGGAAATATGCCGTCGAAAATCACCAAGGAGACGTAAAAGTATGGAGATGCCATGTTTCAGAAAGTTATAATTCCAATTTTGTAGGACGGTTATTTGGCTATTTTTCATTTTTTTTTTCAAGCTTGTATGTTGGTTTGTTTAAATTATCCGGAAAATATGATGTAATAGTTGTTACATCCCCCCCCTTGTTTATCGGTATGACAGGATATATTTTATCTGTTATAAAAAAAATTCCTTACCTTTTTGAGATAAGAGATTTATGGCCAGAATCTGCTATTGATACTGGAGTTGTAACCAATAAATATATCATAAAATTTTCCTTTTGGCTAGAAAAAATTATATATAAAAAGGCTACATTAATCAATGTTTTAACTCCTGCTTTTAGAACTGCATTAATTGAAAAAAAAGGAATAAATCCAAATAAAATTATCTATATTCCAAATGCTGCTGATTTTACACTTTCGGACGAATACTTAAATAATTTTGATGTCGATAAATTTAAAAAAGAAAACAACCTTGAGAATAAATTCATTGTTACTTATGTTGGAGCACACGGATTAGCCAATCATTTGGATCAAGTTTTGGACACTGCAAAACTGATGGAAAACAACAATGTTTTATTTTTGCTGATAGGTCAAGGAATGGAAAAAGAGAGGTTGAAAAAATTAGCTTCTTCCAAAAATTTAACTAATGTAAGGTTTATCGATCCAGTTCCAAAATCGGAAATATTCAAGTACATTTTGGCTTCGGATGTAGGGGCTTCAGTACTGAAAAAGGTTGATACATTTAAAACAGTTTACTCCAATAAAACCTTTGACTATATGTCATGCAAAAAACCAATACTAATGGCAATTGATGGGGTTTCAAGAAAACTTGTAGAAGAAGCGGATGCTGGTTTATATGTTGAACCTGAAAATCCAAATGATTTCAAAGATAAATTGATTTTTTATTTAGATAATCCCCAAGAATTGAAACGACATGGAGAAAATGGTTATATATTTGCCAAAAATAATTTTGATAGAACAATTTTAGCAGAAAAATATAGGAATGAATTAAAAAATATTAAAACCAATTAAATTAAAAATGAAATCAAAAATAATACTATTTTTTGTTTGTACTGCAATTTTATTTCAGTCTTGTATCACTAAAAAAAACACGCTCTATGTGCAAACCAAAAAACTTCCTTTTAAAATTGAATCGGGATTTCCTTTCGAGCCAAAAATTAAAAGTGATAATATATTAAACATCATTGTAACAGCCGATAACCCAGAAGCTGCCGCTGTTTTTAATTTAGTAACATCTAATAGAAACGCGAATTCCGAAAATACAATTTCTCAAGGAAATAGTGTTACTTATTTGGTTGATTATAAAGGCTTTATAGAAATGCCTGTTTTAGGAAGATTTAAAGTTGAAGGCTTAAAAAAATCAGAATTAGAAGATCTTTTAAAAGAAAAAATCAGCAAAATTGTAGATAATCCTGTTGTCATTGTCAGAATTCTAAATTATCGATTGTATGTTGTTGGTGAAGTAAACAGAAGCGGGGAGCAACGTTTGGATAATGGAGAAAGAGTGACGATATTCGAAGCTATATCTAGAGCAGGAGACTTGACTATCAATGGAAATAGAAAAAAAATAAGGATACTTCGAGAAAATGATGGTGTGCAAACATTGAATGTAATTGATATTACAAAACCAGATTTCATCAATTCTGATTTTTATTTTTTGCAACAAAATGATGTAGTTATAGTTGACCCTAATAGCACAAAAATAACGACTAGTTCTATTGGTCCTTTTGCGACAGCTATGTCTATAATTACCTCGGCAATATCATTATATTTGTTAATTGATAGATTTTAAATTATGGAAGTGAACAAGAAACAAAATATATTAGCAAAATTAGAACGTTATATATCAAATTGGAAGTGGATTCTTTTATCTGTTTTATTAGCCTATACCATTGCCTATTTCTATCAAAAATATCTTACCAGAATTTATAAAGCTTCTACCGTAATTTTAATAAATGACACTTCTAAAGGAGGATTCAACTCTGAAATTAGTGCTTTTACAGACAAATTTTCTGTCTATAATCAAAATAAAGTTTCATTGGCAAATGAACTAGAATTTGTGAGTTCAAGAGAAAATATTGAGAGTACCATTAAAGAACTGAATTTAAATATTACCTACAATTCAGACGCAAATATTAAAGGACAAAATTTATATGAGAAATCTCCAATACAGATAATTTTTGCGGACTCATTAACTCAATATGAATTAAGTTTAGGCTTAATCGTACAAATAAATGAAAACAATAAATTTCAACTATTAGATAGTAATGAAGAGAAAATAGGCACTTATACTTTTGGAGAAAACATTAGCTATAATAACAATTCTTTTAAGATTATAAATATAAACAGAAAATCGAGTTTAACTATTATAGACATTTTTGTCACCCCTGTCAAAAATTTAATTGAAAGTTATAAATCAAGAATTAAGTCTCAAAATGCAAATGTAGATTCATCAATCTGTGAGGTTTCGATTACAGACGATTCTCCTGAAAGAGCTAAAGAGTTTTTAGATGCCTTAATCAAAAATTATGAATTAAAAACCATAAAAAACAAAAAAAAACAGATTGCGGCTACTTATCAATTTGTACTTGAAAGGTTGAATATTGTTGATAAAATGCTAAATAGTAACGAATCAACAGGTGAAAAATATATGATTGACAATAGTTTGATTGATGTAAATGCTGAATCTTATCAAACTATTCAAAATAATGAGATTTATAAAACTAAATTAACTGAATTAACAACTACTATTTATCTAATTAAATCTACCATTTTATCTTTGGATAAAAAAGGTTATAATTATATACCAGATAATATTTTTCCGTCAAATAACATTCTATTATCACAAGTTGTTAAATATAATGAAGATATTGATAAAAGAAATAAACTTATTTCTGGAACTACAGAAGACCATCCAGATGTAAAGAGAATTAGTAATATCCTAGATGGAAAAAAGATTGTAATTAAAGAAGGAATGTTAAATTTTCTTCAAAAATTAAAATTAGAAAACGATTCGTTTGTAAAAAAATTAAACAGTTTACAAAATAAAACTTTTAATTTACCTACTCAAGATAAAAAAATATCACGAAATGAACGAACCATTACAATCATTTCTGAAACCTATAAATATTTAATGAATAAAAAAGAAGAAACAGCTATTTCTTTAAATTCAACTGCGGCAAATTCAAAAGTTATAGAAAAGGCCTATTGTAATAATGTGCCAATTTATCCTTCCAAAAAATTAATTTTTTTAATAGCCATAACAATCGGGTTGCTTATTCCAATAGTCATAATATATATTTCAGAAGTTTTAGATACTAAAATCAGAAAAAAAGAAGACATAACCTCAAATTTGGATTTGCCATTTCTTGGTAATATTTTAACCTCAAAAGATAAACTAATTTCTCTAGACAATAGAAGCCCAGCAGCAGAATCTATTAGGATTGTTAAAACTAATTTAGAATTTGTTTTAAAAACATTACCTTCTGTGGGGAATATAAGAGCCAAAACAATTTTCGTTACTTCAACTATTTCAAAAGAAGGAAAATCGTTTGTTTGTGCAAATATAGCGACCTCTTTTTCGCATTCAGGCAAAAAAACATTGCTTATTGGATTGGATATTCGAAATCCAAAATTGTCAGAATATTTTGAAGGCATCAAACAAGATTTTGGTTTTACAAATTTCATATCCAATAACGAAAAAACAATTGACGATTATATTCAACCTTCAAATATCAATAAAAACCTGTTTGTATTAACATCTGGTTTTATACCCCCAAACCCATCAGAGTTGATGCTTAACGAAAATATTGATCTAATGTTTGATACTCTCAAAGACAAATTTGATTATATTATTGTTGATACCGCTCCGATAGGTTTGTTGTCAGATACTTCTTTAATTTCAAGGTTTGCCGATGCTTTTGTTTATGTAACTAGATGTAAGTATTCAGATAAAAATTTCATTAAAGAGATAGATCAATTAAACAAAGATAAAAAATTGAAAAATATTTCATTAGTATTTAATGATGTTTCTTATAATTCTAATAGTGGCTACGTCTATGGCTACGGCTATGGCTATGGCTATGGTTATGGTTATGGTTACGGAAATCAAAAAGAAGAAAAAACAATTTTAGAAAAAATAAAAATTTTCTTTAAATTTTAAAAGTGATGTCAGTAAAACAAATAGCAAGAAATTGTAGAACTTTTTATAGAAAATTAAAATATAAAGGAACAATTTATCAGTGTCCATTTTGTGGGTTTAAAAGCAACGGTTTTATTTCAGTTGGACTTCCTCATCAAGCTAATATTGACAAAAAAATTATAGGAGCTGGAATTAGAAATGGTGGTTGTGTAAGCTGTGATGCTATCGATAGAGAAAGGCTTCTGTATGCTTATTTTAGTGAAGAGTTAAAGATTTTTAAAGATAATCCAGAATATTCTATTTTGCATTTAGCTCCCGAATGGAGACTTTCTGAAGAATTTTTAAAGTATAAATACAAAAACTACATTTGCACCGATAAATTTACCCCTGGTTATAGCTATCCAAAACATACTATTGATATGGATATTATGAATATAGATTTTCCAGAAAACAACTTCGATTTATTAATTTGCAACCATGTCTTAGAACACATTCCCAACGATATCGGAGCAATGAAAGAACTTTGCAGGGTTTTAAAACCTAATGGAACCGCAGTTTTGCAAGTACCAATTTCTGCAATTCTTCAAACAACTTATGAAAATCCTGAGGTAACCACAGACCTACAGCGTCAGGAACACTACGGACAATATGACCACGTTAGAATATACGGTCAAGATTATGTCGATCGTTTGCAATCAGTAGGGTTTAAAGTCAACCGTATCAATATTTCTGATAAGTATAAAAAATATGGTGTTATACTAGAAGAAGATATGTTCATTTGCACTAAATAAATGTAAATTAAATAATGAATACACAACATTGGACTGAAGAAATAAAATCAGAAAATTCATTGTTTTCTATCAATTTCAAAGAAGTTTTTCATTACCGTGATTTGTTACTGATGCTTGTCAAAAAGGAATACATTACTTTTTACAAACAAACCATTTTAGGTCCCATTTGGTTTTTTGTACAACCCATTCTGACTACATTAATTTATGTTTTAGTGTTCGGACAAATTGCCAAATTATCAACAGATGGTGTGCCACAATTACCGTTTTATTTGGCTGGAATTACAATTTGGAATTATTTTTCGGAAACACTCTCTAAAATTTCAACAGTTTTTAGAGACAACGCTGCTGTTATGGGCAAAGTCTATTTTCCAAGATTGATTATGCCTCTGTCGATTGTAGTTTCAGGATTAATGAAATTTGGAATCCAATTTACATTGTTTGTGGCAATTGTGTTGTATTATACTTTTATTCAACAATCCATTCACCCCAATATTTGGATATTGGCAACCCCTGTTCTTTTACTAATGATGGCTACATTTTCTTTAGGTTTAGGGATGATTTTTTCTTCATTAACAACAAAATACAAAGATTTAGTATTTCTGCTTACTTTTGGTATCCAACTTTTTATGTATGCCACTCCAGTGATTTATTCGGTGGCAACCATACCCGAAAAATACAAATGGATAATCAATTTAAACCCGCTAACCGGAATATTTGAATGTTTTAGATATGGTTATTTAGGGACAGGAAATTTTGACCCTGTGAGCATAATAATCAGTTTAATAACCATAATATTTATATTGCTTTTAGGAACAATAATTTTCAACAAAGTAGAAAAAAGTTTCATGGACACTGTATAATTATATGAAAAAACTCGTAATTCAAGCCAAAAACATCTCTAAACAATACCGTCTGGGCGAAGTGGGTACCGGCACACTTTCGCACGATTTGAATCGTTTTTGGGCAAAAATGAGAGGCAAAGAAGACCCTTATTTGAAAATTGGAGAAAGCAACGACCGAAGCCAAAAAGGCAGCAGCGATTATGTTTGGTCTCTAAAAGACATTAATTTTGAGATTGAACAAGGCGATGCCGTTGGAATTATTGGTCGCAACGGAGCTGGAAAAAGCACCTTGCTCAAACTTTTAAGCAAAGTAACCCGACCCACCACAGGAAGTTTCAAAGTAAACGGACGCATTGCCTCGTTGCTCGAAGTAGGCACTGGTTTTAATCCCGAAATGACAGGCAGGGAAAACATCTACCTTAATGGAGCTATTCTTGGTATGCGAAAACACGAAATTAACCGAAAATTTGATGAAATAGTCGATTTTTCTGGTGTGGAACGCTATATCGATACACCCGTAAAACGCTATTCATCAGGTATGTATGTGCGATTGGCTTTTGCAGTAGCTGCTCATCTTGAGAGCGAAATCTTGATTGTAGATGAAGTACTAGCAGTGGGCGATGCCGAATTTCAAAAGAAGTGTTTAGGAAAAATGGGTGATGTGAGCAAGGGAGAGGGAAGAACAGTTTTGTTTGTGAGTCATAATATGGCGGCAGTAAAAAATTTATGTAACAGAGGAATAATTTTAGAAAATGGCATGATTAAACATATTTCTGCTAATATCGAAGATGCTGTAAATAATTATTTTATGAAAGACAATACCGACACAGGTCTTTGTAAGAAATTCAACGATTATTCTGATGAATATGGAAACAACAATGTTCGATTAAATTCTGTTGAAATAATTGTGGGAAATGGGTCTAATTTTATTACCATAAAAGATAAAATTTCAATTGTTATATATTTTGAAATTTTTAATGATATTAGTGATTTTAATTTAGCAATAAATTTCAAATCACTTACTGATGATGCTATTATTTTTAGTCTGATTACAGATGTAAGTAATAGAAAAAAAGGAAGCTATAAATCTATTTTAGATATACCAGATAATTTCCTTAACAGCAAGTTTTATACATTTAATTTATATTTTGTAACAAATAACAAATCTATGTTAACTTTAGATAATATTTTAAACTTTGAAGTCGTTGATTTAAGAGAAAATATAAATTATTATGGCACTTGGAGTGGTTATGTTAGACCAAAATTAAATTTTACAATAAAATAATGTCAGATGATAAAAAAAATTCTAAAAACAATTTACTTCAAAATAGGATATTTTTTAAATTTAATTGAAGTAAATAAGAATCCAATAAAGATTGAAAAGAAAATTTTGTATAAGATTGGTAAAGTAAATATGCACAATGCGTATGTAGATGATTTGATACCACAAGCCGTTACAATCGGTGAAAATTTTGTTGCTTCTTTCAATTCCATGATAATAGCTCATGACGCATCGCTTTATAATCATGTAGGGAAACACAGAATAGAAGAAATAACAATTGGTGATAATGTTTTTTTGGGTGCAGGAGCAATAATTTTACCTGGCGTTAATGTGGGCGATGGAGCAATAATTGGTGCTGGTTCGATTGTTACAAAAGATATTGATCCTTACACTGTTGTTGCTGGAAATCCTGCAAAATTTATGTGTACTGTTGATGAATATGTAAAAAAATGTGAATATAGAAATGTATTATTTGAAACGCCTAAATCTTTTGAAAAATATTACACAAATTCACTTTCTCAAATTGAGATTAATGAATTCCAAGAAAAATATTTAAATCAAAAAAATGATAAATAAAACCCTAATTAAAATCAAGATTATTTTAATAGTATTCTTTCGCAAGAGATATTTTATTTTCAAAGGTTTAAAAAAAAACGATTTAATTATTTATGATGATATTTATCCGCATCCTGTATCAGGATTTCGAATAGAGGAGTTCACAATTTTACTTAAAGAGATTGATAAATCAAAAATATATCTAACTCCTAATTCATATCCTGTACTTAATACTGACAGGAGTTTCCATAGAGTTCATATCAATGAGATAATTAAAAATAATTGTAAATTAAAGGGTAAACTAAAAGTTTTTAATTTTTTTTTTAATTTTAATACAAGATTATTTTATTGCATATTTATAAATAATGTATATAATTTTATTGACGCTTTAGAAAGACATAAAATTCCTTTTGTATTTACACTTTATCCAGGTGGTGGTTTTCAAATGAATGAAGAAAAGTGTGATCTAAAATTAAAAAGGGTTTTGTCTTCTCCTATGTTTAAAAAAGTGATTGTTTCTCAAAAAATAATTAAAGATTATTTAATAACTAATAATTTTTGTCTTGAGGATAAAATTGAATTAATTTTTGGGTGCGTTGTGCCACAAAATTCATTAATTAAAAATAATTTAATTAGAAAAAATTACCTCATCAATAAGCCAACTCTAGATATATGTTTCTGTTCGGCTAAATATATGCCTGAAGGATTAGACAAAGGTTATGATGTTTTTATAAAAACGGCACACCTATTGGCATCTAAATATCAATTTATAAAATTCCATGTCATTGGTGGATTTGATGAAAACGATATTGATGTTACTAAAATTAAAGATAGAATATCTTTTTATGGATATCAAAAATTTGAAAATTTAGAAAACATATTTAAAGGAATTGATATTATTATTTCTCCAAATAAGTCGTTTTTTTTAAGCAAAGGTGCATTTGATGGATTTCCATTAGGTACAGTTATAGAAGCAGCTTTAAATCAGGTTTTAGTAATTTTAAGCGATGATTTAAATCAAAATTACGTGTTCACAGATAGAGAAGAGTTGATAATAGTTAAGAGTGACAGTAGTTGTATAGAAAATGAAATAATTAATTTGATTGAAAATCCAGATACAATTCCAGAAATTGCAAAAAGAGGAATGTTGAAATTTCAAGAAGTATATTCTAATAACATTCAGATGAAACCTCGAATTGAATTATTAAAAAAATTGATAAAAGAATCAAAATGATAAACGTTACTAAAACATTTTTTCCGCCTTTTGAAGAATATACACAACAACTAAAACGTGTTTGGAGTAATCAATGGTTAACTAATAGAGGCGAATTAGTAGTAGAATTGGAAGAAAAACTAAAAGAATTTTTGGATGTTTCTAATATTATAATCATGAATAATGGAACTATACCCATTCAAATAGCTTTAAAAATACTTGGAAACTGTGGAGAGATTATCACTACACCTTTTAGTTATGTTGCTACATCTGCTGCTATAATTTGGGAAAATTGCACTCCCGTTTTTGTGGATATTCATCCAGACTATTTAACTATTGATGAAAGTAAAATAGAAGCAGCTATTACGGATAAAACCAAATGTATATTAGCTACTCATGTTTTTGGTAATCCATGCCATGTAGAAGAAATAGAACGCATTGCAAAAAAGAACCAGCTAAAAGTAATTTATGATGCTGCACATTCTTTTGGAGTTTCCTACAAAGAAAAAAGTATATTTAATTATGGAGATATTAGCACTTGTTCTTTTCATGCCACAAAATTATTTCACACTGGCGAAGGAGGTGCCTTGTTTACAAACGACCAAACACTTTTTCATAAATGTTTTTATTCTCATAATTTTGGGCATAACAGTCCTTTAGATTTTTATGGTTTAGGAATAAACGGGAAAATATCCGAATTGCAAGGAGCTATGGGATTAAGCGTTTTGCCTTATATGAATGAAATTTTAGACGGTAGAAAAAAAATTGTGAATCTTTACAATGCACATTTAGATTTTTCAAAATTACAAAAAATTAAGATTAGAGAAAACACTCAGTGGAACTATAGTTACTATCCTATAATTTTTGAATCGGAAGAAGCCTTACTGATAGTTCAACACCAATTAAAGGAGCAAAATATAGTTCCAAGACGCTATTTTTACCCATCATTAAACACCTTAAATTATGTTAAAGGAGGTAATATGCCAGTATCTGAAAGTGTGGCTTCTAGAGTTTTATGCTTACCTTTGTACGCAGGTTTGGAGAAAGAAAACATATATAAAATAATTTCAATTATAAATCTAAACTTATGATTATAATTGGAGCAAAAGGATTCGCAAAAGAAGTTCTAGAAATATTACATCAATTAAATCAATTACATAATATTGTCTTTTTCGATGATATAAATTTAGATTTATCTAATGTTTTATATGATAAATTTCCTATATTAAGGTCAATTTCAGAAGCAGAAGATTATTTTAAAAACATAGATAATAAATTTACTATTGGCATAGGAAATCCTATGTTGCGAAAAAAAATTTATGATAAGTTTAAGTTAATTGGAGGAAACGTTGTATCTACAATTAGTGAAAATGCAATTTTAGGTTCTTATGAAGTAGAGATAGGTAGAGGATCAAATATTCTTGCAGGTTCAATTTTTTCCAATAGCGTAAAAACAGGTATAGGGTGTATAGTTTATTACAATTCAATATTAACTCATGATACTATTATAGGAGATTTTGTTGAAATTTCTCCAAATGTTACTGTATTAGGTAGAGTAAGAGTTGGTAGTTATACACAATTAGGAGCAAATTCAACAATTTTGCCCAACATAGAAATTGGTAAAAATGTAATTATTGGTGCGGGATCTGTCGTTACAAGAAACGTCCCTGATAATTGTGTAGCGTTTGGTGTACCAGCAAAAATAATTAAGCAACTGCCTCATTTAAAATTTTAACAATGCTAAATAATCCAACAGTCAGTGTATGCATGATTACCTATTTGCATGAAAATTTTATTGAACAAGCCATTAATGGAGTGTTAATGCAAAAAGGCAATTTTGAAATTGAATTGATTATTGCCAATGATAACTCCCCTGATGAAACAAACATAATTGTTCAAAATTGCATTGTCAATCACCCAAATGGTAGCTGGATTAAATACACACATCATAAAACTAATTTAGGAATGATGCCTAATTTTGTTTGGGCTTTACAACAATGTAAAGGAAAATATATAGCTATTTGCGAGGGAGACGATTTTTGGACAGATTCTTTTAAACTTCAAAAGCAAATAGATGTTTTAGTTAATTATCCCAATTTAGCTGGTTGTTTTCATAATTCAGAAGAGCGATTTTGGTGTGACTATTCAAAAGCGTCTACTTTATTTTTAGAAAATAAAGTAGGTAGAGAATTTAGCTTTTCAGAAATGGCATATTGTAATATTACACCAACGGCTTCGGTCGTCTTTAAAGCTCCAATTCAAAAGGAAGTTTTAACAAATATATATAAAGAATTAAAAGTAGGAGATTGGCCTCTACATCTACTAAATTTACGAAACGGAAATTATTTTTATATTCCACAAGTAATGAGTGTGAGGTATTTACATACAAGTAGTACATGGGGTATGAAAGATCAAATAAGAAATGTTGAAATTGTTTTAAATACTTATTCAGAATTAATAAATTCAAATTGGTTTAATTTAGACGAAGTAGAATTACTCAAAGAAGGGATGTCAAAATTATCAAACCATTTATCAGTCAAAGTCAACCAAAAAAGTAAAATTATAAAAATTAAAAATAAACTAAAAATTAAATTAGTTTCTATATTCAAAAAACTTTAAAATAAGTGCAAAATTTTCTAAAAAAAACACTACTAAAACCAAAAATTTCATCTTTAAAAAAATATGAAAATAAATTTTCATGCAATAAAACTACTTTTATAAATGGTTCGACTCTTCGTTTTGATGCTGAAAATAAATTAGAAGACAGAAAATACATTACCATTGGCGAAAAAGGAATTATTAAAGCTAATTTTATTTTTGAAACAAAAAATGGTAAAATTAGTATTGGTAATAATGTACACATAGGAGGGGCTACATTAATTTGCAGAAATAAAATTGAAATACAAGATGATGTAACCATGGCTTGGGGAATTACCATTTATGACCATAACTCACACAGCATTTATTGGGAAGAACGAAAAAATGACAACCACCAATGTTATGAAGACTCTATAAATTATAATGGTAACAATATTGAAAATAAAGATTGGACTCATGTAAAAGATGCCCCAATAATTATAGAATCAAAAGTATGGATTGGATTTGATGTTACTATTTTAAAAGGAGTAACAATAGGTGAGGGTGCAGTTGTTGGTGCAAAAAGTGTTATTGTAAAAGATGTTGAACCATGGACAGTAGTCGCAGGAAATCCAGCAAAAATTATAAAATATTTACCAGAATACTCTAAAAGGGATGTCTAATTTATAGTATCTAAAACATGAATAAAGAAGCGTTTGAAGCATTATTAATCATAAAATTACAAGATCTTTTGTCTTTGATTAAAGAAAAGAAAAGTTCTTTCAGAGAATCTTTGCATTGGTTATACAACTCAAGGGTTTATGATGGGCTAAAAAACGAAGAATTGAAAATGTGGCAAATGAGTACGCACCTTTTGTATGAAATGTTAGAAAACGAAAAAGATGATAACACTCACTAAAACCGAGCAATTTATTACATTCTGCCTAGAATGTTACCGTCAAAAGTACAACTTAGAGGGGTATAAGGTTTTAGAATTATTTGAAAAAAATGAAGTTTTTGATTTTTTAGAGCAAAGTTATGAAGTGTTGCACACCCAAGGAAAGAGATATATTCTATATGAAATCGAGCAGTTTATCAATTCTAAAATTATCGTTTAAATGAATTTATATCATGGTAGTACACACAAGATAGAAAAACCAAAATTGATTGAATCCTTAAGAAATTTAGATTTTGGCAATGGTTTTTATGCCACTACTAGTTTTGACCAAGCATCACGATGGGCGGTATTAAAGAAAAATAGAACAAAAAACGCAAATAATGCTATTGTTTCGATATACAACTGTAGTGAATTATTATTTCAAAATGATAATTACAATATAAAAATATTTGAAAAAGCAAATGAGCTATGGTTGGATTTTGTACTTCAAAATAGAAACGGAAATCCAATTCACCATTTTGATATTATAAAAGGACCTGTTGCCAATGATAATCTTTTCAGTACGATAACATTATATGAGTCAGGTTTATTATCAAAGACAGAGACAATTTTAAGATTAAAACCACACAAATTGTTTGACCAAATATCGTTTCACAGCACAAAAGCATTATTAGGATTAGAATATATAGGTTTTGAGCTTATACAATGACTTAATAGGTTAATAAAAAATGAAAACACTCATCATTGGTTCCAAAGGATTTATTGGCAGTCATGTTTTAAACTATTATAAAGCAATGAACCTGCCTGTTTTAGGCTGTGATGTAGTTACAGAATATGATGACGAAAATTATATTCAAATCGATGCTACCAATTCTGATTTTCACGATGTTTTCAAAAACAATGAAATCATCCATTGCATCAATTGTTCTGGTGCTGCCAGCGTGCCATTATCTTTGGAAAACCCTTTGAAAGATTTTAATCTAAACACTTTAAATGTGTTTAAAATCCTTGATGCCATTAGGCAGTATCAACCCAATTGCAGGTTTATCAATCTTTCGAGTGCAGCCATTTATGGCAATCCAGATGAACTTCCCATCAAAGAAAATTCTAATTTCAAACCCGTTTCGCCTTATGGTTTACACAAAATGCAAGCCGAACAAATTTGTTTGGAGTTCTATCAGTTTTATCAAATAAAAACCTGTTCGTTACGCATTTTTTCAGCTTATGGCGAAGGCTTAAAAAAACAATTGCTTTGGGATTTGTTTCAAAAGTTTAAAAATAATGATACTATTGATCTCTTTGGAACTGGTGAAGAAACCCGCGATTTTATTTACATTGACGATATTGTGCAAGCAACTGTGTGTTGTTTGCAAAGTGCTGATTTTAAAGGCGAAGCTATAAATATTGCCAATGGCGAGGAATTGTCAATCAAATCAATTGCTGGTATTTTTAATCATGAATTTGGA
>Ga0316608_1000721_pt1 | contig 14320 bp, 10 predicted proteins | sample MIS2016152B_MG_FD_207673 | JGI IMG/M metagenome (GOLD analysis project Ga0316608, IMG submission 207673) | Microbial mat bacterial communities from Middle Island sinkhole, Lake Huron, Michigan, United States - MIS.2016.152B | ecosystem: Environmental > Aquatic > Freshwater > Lake > Sediment...
GGGTTATGTTTTTTTTCTCAACGTTAGTAATATTAAAGGAAATCTGATCATTGTAACTATCAATTGTTCCCTTGACAAGAAGAGTTTCTGTAATTTTATTATCCTGTATATAAGTTGATCCTGAGAATGAGTTGTTTTTTAAATGAAATTCATTTAGTGTAAGTGAAACAAACAGTGTGTCGCGCTTATAGGCAATATTGAATTTATTAATGTTTAACCGCGAAGGAACATATTGAAAATAGGTATTAATAAGCCTGTTGGTAAGTTTTGAGAAATTCACCGGTTCGGAAACAGGAGGAATCAAAGTGTCTGAAGGTAGTTGGGCAGTAATCTTTTTGATGTTTCGGAGATGATTAATGTCAAAATTAAAAGTACCTTGTTGAATATCAATTTCTTTCAATAAAATCTTTCCTCTTAAAGCAGCAAAAAACCGGGGGTTAAGCGCTAGTGAGTCGATGTACAACAATATATTGGAATCCTGACTAAGCTTAAGGTCTTGGAAATAAACAGTTTTAAACCCTTTAAATTTTACAGTTTTAGCTTCCAGGGTCAGTGCGTAATTGTTTTTTAGTTTCGCCTGAACTTTCGAGAAAACAAACCGAAGAATGGGAGATCGGAAAGTAAAATATAACAAAACAACTGCAAAGATGCACAGAAGCGCGATTTTATATTTTCCTGAGAACCGCATAGAACTGATTTTGCTATTAAAGTTACGAAACATTCCTTTTTCTCAGCGTTTTGATAAGTAATAATTTGCCAGGATTTGAGAGCCCAGGGCAGATACAATATATATCATAAATAGCGGCCCTGTTCCTTTTCCAATGAAAGAAAAAACAACCATACTAATTCCTACTAATATCATAAAGCCAATAATGGCAAACATTCCCTGTAAATGAGTTTTGCGGGTGATGTGCTGCATTACAGCGAGCGGTAGGCAAAGACTTACAGTTACCACCGCCATATCGAAGAAATAAGCTTTCTGGGTGGTTAATAGTCCAATGATGCTAAAACCTGCAATGACAAGTAAAATTCCAATTATCATGGCATATGTTTTTTCGGTTTTATTGAGCGCAAACCTTCCAAATTTATTCATTTGCAAAAACAAGTTTGAAATTGGCATGATTAACCAGGTAAAAACTACAAACGCAGCATAAATATAGATGATGGGTGATAGGAATGGAGCAAGTGCCGGATTAGAATTCGCCACCGAATCGATAACCTGTATCAGAAAATATAAACCAATGATAAACGCCCACTGAACATTTCCTTTCAGGCGCGATAACCAAAACCCATATTGCAGAAACAACCTGTAAATCAGGTAACGGGATTTCATTGCTTCGATAATTCCACGGCGTGCTCCTTCGTTGGAAGGATTTAGGCGTAATGCCTCGCGGAAATGTACTAAAGAAAGTTTCGATTCTCCATTTTCGAGCAGCGCAAAACCAAATGTGGTGTGGGTTTGACTATCGGTTGGGTCGTAGTTTAAAGCTTTTTCAATGGTAGCATAAGCGGCATCGGCTTTTTTCATCTTCAAAAGCGCAATAGTGCGGGCATTTAAGCACGATAGGTTTTCAGCATCTATGGCAAGTCCGCTGTTTGCTGCCTCAAGCGCTTCTTTAAAGCGCGATGTATGGATTCGGATATTTGCCAGCAGCGAAAAGTATTCCGGTTCCATGGAATCGAGCGCCAATGCTTCCAGAATATTGGTTTCAGCAGTTTTGTAATCGCTGTCCTCGTATTTAATGAAGGCCCGAATATAAAAATGCCGTCCATTGGTAGGTTCTTGACCAATAGCTAATTCAATATGCGAAAGCGCTTCCTTGTTTTTATTCTGCATCAGGCAGCAATAGGCTAACAGGTTTAATGCACCTGCATCGTGCGGATTTTGGGCTAACGATTGTTTTAGTTGCGATTCGGCTTCGTCGAACCTGCGGGAATTGATAAAAAACTGGGCGCGTAATTGAGCGTCTGTATACATAAAAGCAGGTTACTTCAAATTTAAATACTTGGCAATATCATCGTACAGGCCGGTATCGTTTGCATACAATGCATAGTTTTTGGCTGCCTGAAACCACTCTTTCACCGATGTGGGTTTATGCTTGTCCAATGCTTTTAATAAATCCTTTGTTTGGATAGGAGTGGGGACGCCGCTCGAAAAAGACTCTGTAAGTTTGTCTTCAATGCAAATGTCGATAACTGCTTTTAAATCGGCTCCGGAGTAATCGGCCGATTTTTTTGCCAATGCTTGAATATCAATATCTTTTACTGGTTTTTTCTGAAGCATTATTTCCAGAATATTTTTGCGGCTTTCCAAATCTGGTGGTGGTACAAAAACAATCCGGTCGAAACGGTTTGGACGACGAAAAGCAGGATCGATATGCCATGGAACATTTGTAGCCCCTAAAATCAAAACGCCATCGTTATTGCTGCTTATGCCATCAAGCTCACTTAAAAATTGATTTATAACGTGTTTGCCGGCATGGTTTTTCATGTCGTTCCTGTTGGCTCCCAATGCGTCGATTTCATCAAAAAATAAAACACATGGGGCATTTTTACGGGCTACTTCAAAAAAATTGTGAAGTTTCTGTTCCGAGGCTCCCAGCCACATATCAAATACATCGTGAATACCAACACTAATAAAGTTTGCGTTTATTTCACCGGCTGTAGCTTTTGCAATATAGGTTTTTCCGCAACCAGGGGGGCCATATAAAAGAATTCCTCCCCCTACTTTTTTATCGTAGGCTTTATATAAATCGGCAAATTTTAATGGATTAATTATTTTGAGGCTAATCTGGTCTTTCACATATTTCATACCACCTACATGCGAAAAATTGATGGATGGTTTTTCGAAGTTCCGGATATCATCTTCATCCATTTCATCTTCGTCTTCTTCCATTGCTTTACCATGCTGGCGCAAACGGAATTCCTTATCCATTTCTTCATCCGTATAGGAAGAATTAATTTTTAGAGTTTTCTGGTATTGAATTCTGGCTTGATCCTTTGATCCATCTTTAAATAAGGCTCTGGCAAATAATAAAAGTACTTCGGGGTTATTGGGTTGTAATTGCGCTTGTTGTTCAAGTATTACAAGCGATGTAGAATATTTTTCCTGAAGAAAATAAATTCGCGCTAATAAAATTGTACCTTTTGAATGATCGGGTTGTTGATACAATACCTCCTTTAACAGTTGTTCAGATTCAGCGAATAATGCACTCTTAATGAGTGCCTCAGCCAGCATTAATTTCAAAGGAAGATTATCGGGTGACTGCCGGAGTGCTTCCCTTAAACTTTGGATATCATCCATATTTTTCGAAAATTTAGCATGCAAAAGTAACGATTAAAAACGAACTTTATTAACCTTCATTATTGACAATTTGTGAAACGAATGTTACTATGAACTGTTTTTCGTTAGTTCATGTTCAATTTTTATTCACATTCTTAGTTTATATAAAATGAAATACTATTTTTGGCCTTTATATTCTTTAACTTGACCTTATGAAGCAACTATTGATTACTAGCCTACTTGCTTTATTTATTTTCAGCAATTTTTATTCGCAGGTTAATTCCTATAAAAATCCAATTCTGCCGGGATTTTATCCTGATCCAAGCGTTTGCAGGGTTGGCGAAGACTATTATTTGGTTACCAGTTCATTTCAATTCTTTCCGGGGGTGCCTGTTTTTCACAGTAAAGATTTGATCCATTGGAAACAAATTGGACATTGTCTTACCCGTCAGTCGCAATTGCCGCTCGAGAAGGCCAGAAGTTCCGGGGGGATTTACGCTCCCACTATTCGTTATAATAACGGAACGTTTTATATGGTTACCACCAATGTTTCCGGTGGCGGGAATTTTTTCGTTACCAGCAATAATCCAGCCGGAGAATGGAGTGAACCAACCTGGATTAAACAAGGCGGGATCGATCCTACTATCTTTTTTGATGACGATGGGAAGACATATTTTATGTCGACCGGATATAGCAAAGACAAAATTGGCATAGACTTTTCGGAGATTGATCTGAAAACCGGTAAAATACTCTCCGAAATAAAAAATGTTTGGAGCGGAACGGGAGGTCGATATCCTGAAGCTCCTCATATTTATAAGGTAAATGGCTGGTATTATCTGATGGTTGCCGAAGGAGGAACTGAATTTGGTCACATGGAAACCATTTCGCGTAGTAAAAATATTTGGGGGCCTTACGAAAGTAACCCCGATAATCCTATTCTTACGCATCGAAATATTAGCGGAATGATTACCCAAATTCAGGGTACCGGTCATGCCGATTTAGTGCAAGCTCATGACGGGAGCTGGTGGACAGTGTTTTTGGGCTTTCGTACTGCCGGAGGTTCATACCATCATTTGGGGCGCGAAACATTCCTGATGCCCGTGCAGTGGAATAAGGAAGGCTGGCCATTTATTAATGAGCAGGACACAGCAAGTCTGTTAGTTACTACTAAAACGCTTCCTTTGCAATCGACACCTTCTCAAGCAATACGAGACGAGTTTGACAATAAAACACTTGATTTAAAATGGAATTTCTTGCGTAATCCAAATGCTGCTACCTGGAGTTTAATGGAAAAACCTGGCTGTCTCCGGTTGAAAGGAACCGAAGTCTCATTAAACGACGTTAACTCGCCTGCTTTTATTGGGCGCAGGCAACAACATTTTAATTTCAGGACGGCTGCAAGTTTGAATTTTGATACCAAAACCAATGGGGAAGAAGCTGGTTTAACATTATTTATGGATGAGCAACATCGTTACGACCTGTACCTTACTTATGAAAGCGGTAAAAAATATGTGGTGTTGCGTTATCGCATCGGGAGTATCGTTCATGAACAAGCTAAAGTGGCTGTCGAAAACCCAAACATTATTTTGAGTGTAAATGGCACAGCCGAAAATTATACATTTAGTTATCAATTGAATAATCTTTTACCTAGGATTGAAATCGGAAAGGTAGAAACCCGATATTTATCATCTGAAGTTGCTGGAGGTTTCACCGGTGTTTATATCGGTCTTTATTCCACTGGAAATGGAAAAATGAGTAATGTTCCTGCTGATTTCGACTGGTTCGAATACGAAGGGAAAGAGTAAATAGTATTAATACTGACATTTAAATTGATAACGAACTTTAAAATTAGAAAACAGATTAAACTAATCCATATTTACCTAAATTGCATAACAATTAATATTTATAACTATTATGGGAAAGATAGATTCACTAATTTCTAAAATCAATAAAGGGAATAACAATGCCTTTTATGAATTATATGGCAAAGATTCAGCTATATTAGAAAAGCAGGCTAATCGCTATGTCGCCTTATTAAAGGGCTTTCAAGCATCATTTAATAAAGATGAAGCAGAATTATTTAGCTCTCCTGGTCGTACCGAAATTGGCGGTAACCATACCGATCACAACTACGGACGCGTTTTGGCCGGTGCTGTAAACCTCGACAACGTTGCCGTTGCAGCAAAAAATAATTCTAATATTGTTCGCATCGAGTCCGTTGGATATCCGAAATTTGAAGTTGATCTATCGAACCTTAGCCCAAACAAAAATGAGTACTACACCTCTGAGTCGCTGGTTCGTGGAATTAGTGCCCGCCTTAAAGAGTTAGGTTATACCATAGGTGGTTTTGATGCTTGTATTGATGGCGGTGTTCCAAAAGGATCCGGGTTAAGTTCTTCTGCCTCTTTTGAGGTACTTATCGGGGCTATTATCAGCGAATTATTTAACGATGGGAAATTAGATCCGATCCAAAATGCTATCATTGGTCAGTATGCCGAAAATAATTTTTTTGGTAAACCTTGCGGATTAATGGATCAAACGGCTTGTGCAATGGGCGGCTTAATTACTATTGACTTTGAAGATCCTTCCAAGCCAATTGTTAAAAAGGTAAATTTTGATTTTGTAGCCACTGGTTTTGCATTGGTAATTACCGATACAGGTGGTAACCATGCCGATTTGAACGACGAATATGCTTCGCTTCCTACCGATATGAAAGCTGTTGCAGCAGAGTTAGGTAAAAAAGTATTGCGTCAGGTTACTCTGGAGCAAGTTGTTGATATTGCACCAAAAATTCGTGAAAAAGTGGGAGATCGCGCTCTCCTTCGTGCATACCATTTCCTTGGTGATAACGATCGGGTTGTGAATCAGGTTGCAGCTTTGGAAAAAAACGATTTTAAATCATTCCTCGGAATGGTGATCGAATCGGGTTACAGCTCCTACATGTATAACCAAAATATTTTCCCGGTGAATAATGTTCGTGAACAAGGCGTTTCACTGGCTCTTGCCTTAAGCGAAATGGTATTGAAAGGACAAGGGGCATGGCGCGTTCATGGAGGTGGATTTGCCGGTACTATTCAGGCATTTGTTCCTCAAAACCTGCTCAGCAAGTATATGGGCACTTTAGAGCATGTTTATGGTAAAGGAGCTTGCCATAATCTTTTTATCCGTCAAAAGGGATCTGTAAAAGTTGAAATCTAAATTCATTTTTAGGCTGAAAAAGTGATTATCCATCATTCGTTCAGCCTGAAATTTATATTCGAAATAGTATGAATATTATAAAGGAAGAATCTTTTAAAGCGACACATCTGGGTAAACCCACTGCATTGTATACTTTAAAGAATAAAAACGGATTAGTTGCTCAGGTAACTAACTACGGAGCAATAATAGTAAGCATTTTTGTTCCCGACCGGAACGGAAAATTTGCAGATATTGTTCAGGGTTACGATACCATTGCTGAATATATCAATGGAAATGGACCTTATATGGGTGCAATTTGTGGCCGATGTGCCAACCGCATTGGTAAAGGAAAATTTACGCTTGAGAATAAGGAATACTCATTGGCGGTAAATAATGGCCCAAATCATTTGCATGGAGGAGTAGTTGGTTTCAATAAAGTAGTTTGGGATGTTACCAACTCCAATTCGTCGATGGTTGAAATGGAATATCTTGCCAAAGATGGAGAAGAGGGCTACCCTGGAAATGTAAAGGTGAAAGTTACTTACACATTAACTGACCAGAATGAGCTTCGACTCGATTATTATGCCACTACCGATAAAACCACCGTTTTTAATTTAGCAAGCCACTCGTATTTTAATTTGGCAGGTGAAGGTTCCGGAAGCATTTACGATCAGGAGCTGATGATAAATGGGGACTTTTTTACTCCAACGGATGATACATCTTTGCCAACCGGCGAAATCCTCAGTGTTAAAGGTACTCCGATGGATTTTTCGAAATCCCGGAAAATTGGAGCTCTTATCGATGAAGATTACGATCAAATCAAGTATGGATTTGGCTATGATCAAAACTGGGTTTTGAATAAACCGGATGGAACTCTTGGACTAGCGGCAATTGCTCACGATCCTGCATCAGGAAGAGTTATGGAAGTGCTTACAACCCAACCGGGGGTGCAGCTTTATTCTGCCAACTGGATCGAAAATGAAAAAGGGAAAGGTGGAAAGCTTTATCAAAAACGTTGGGCGTATTGCCTCGAAACGCAGCATTTTGCAGATTCCATAAATAAAGCACATTTTCCTTCGACAATTTTAAAGCCCGGAGAAGCCTATAAACATGCATGTATTCATAAATTTTCTGTGAAATAGAAATAGCATTCAGCGAAAGTTGCATTTTATATTAGAAACAGTTTATAATTATTAATCAAACTAACAATAAAACAAAATGGATCAATCTCAAAAAAACTATGCATTGCCTATTGCAATGATGTTTGCGTTATTTTTTATGATTGCCTTTGTTACTGGATTACCTAGCCCTATGGGGGTAATTGTAGCAAATCAATTCGGAGCATCGAATTTCGAGTCACAGTTAGGATTTCTAGGTAATTTCCTTGCATATGCTTTCATGGGAATTCCCGCAGGGATTATGTTGAGGAAATTGGGCTACAAAACAACTGCTTTATCTGCTATTGCTGTAGGCTTGGTTGGAGTTGCAATACAATTTTTATCCGGTCAGGTTGGAAGTTTTACCGTTTATTTAGTTGGTACCTTTGTATCCGGTTTTTCGATGTGTATGTTGAATACTGTTGTAAATCCTATGTTAAATACGCTTGGAGGCGGAGGTAATTCAGGTAATAAATTACTCCAGTTCGGTGGATCGATCAACTCCATTGCAGCTACAATTACACCTTGGTTGGTTGGTTATCTGATGGGTGCTGTAGCTGGTCGTACTATCGAAAAAGCTAATCCTGCATTGTTTCTTGCAATGGGTATTTTTGCTTTAGCATTTGTTGTTTTAAGCTTTGTAAAAATTCCTGAACCACACATGCAAAAGGCGAATGCCGTTAAACCCAAACATAAGCATAGTCCACTTTCTTTTCGACACTTTGTTTTCGGTGCAATTGCAATTTTCATATATGTAGGTATTGAAATTGGTATTCCTAGTACTGCAAACCTCTTTATGACAGCTTCGACAACCTCCGCAAATCCCGGATTAGGTATCGATGCAACATTAGCTGGTAGTATTGTTGGTATATATTGGTTACTAATGCTTTTTGGCCGTTTAACCGGGGCTTCCATAGGTTCAAAAGTATCGAGCAAAGCAATGCTAATTGCTGTTTCTTCTTTAGGTCTGTTGTTTATATTATTGGCTATTTTGTTGCCTAAATCAATTAGTGTAAATTTTCCATTCTTTAATGTTGCTGTACCTATAAGCATGATCTTTCTTGTATTATGCGGAATTTGTACATCGATTATGTGGGGAGGTATTTTTAATCTAGCTGTAGAAGGTTTAGGTAAATATACCGCAGCAGCCTCCGGAATCTTTATGGTAATGGTTTGTGGTGGTGGTATTATTCCACTGTTTCAGGGGTTTGTTTCCGATAAATTAGGTTATGTAAATAGCTATTGGGTTATTTTTGCCTGCTTGCTTTATATGCTGTGGTATGCGCTAATTGGCTGCAAAAATGTGAACAAAGATATTCCTGTTGTAGAGTAATAGATTAAAAATTTATAAGTAAAAAGCCCTTTGGATTCGATTCTAAAGGGCTTTTTTTATTCTATTATTTGCCGATGGTTATAATTATTTTATAAAATTTATACCTTCGCAAATTAAAGTGTATTTTATGCACTTAAAATTTCAGTGTTACTTGTATGGGAAATTATTACGAAGGCTACGACCGCCATTATGTGGCTTTAGACTGCATTATCTTTGGTTTTGAAGAAGGTGAACTCAAGTTATTACTTTTAAAAAGGAAATTTGAACCTGCCAAAGGGGAATGGTCTTTAATGGGAGGCTTTCTGGAAAAGCAGGAAAGCCTCGACGATGGTGCCCGGCGGATACTGCATCAACTTACGGGGTTACACGATATTTATATGGAACAACTTTTTGCCTTTGGCGATTTAAACCGCGATTCGGGCGAAAGGACTATCTCAGTTGCCTATTATGCATTAATTAAAGTAGACGATAACGACCATAAACTTGCTAAAGCACATGGTGCTCAGTGGATTTCGATCAATAAAGTTCCTCAGCTTATTTTTGACCATAATCAAATGGTCGATAAAGCGCTTCGGACACTTCGCAGTAAAATAGTTCGAAAACCCATCGGATTTGAACTTCTACCCGAAAAATTTACCCTTCCTCAGCTTCAGAATTTATACGAAGCAATCAACCAGGAGCAACTTGATAAAAGGAATTTTAGGAAACGGATACTGGAAATTGGCCTGCTCGAAAAACTAGACGAAAAGGAAAAAGGTACTTCCAAAAAAGGTGCATTTTATTACAAGTTTAATAAAGAAAAGTACTTATTATACACCGAAATGGGGCTTCTGTTCCATTTTAAAGTACGGAAAGACATGTTAATTAAAGGTAATAATTCGGAGTTCTTGGAGTCGGAAGTTTAGTATTTTTTTGTAGAAATTCTTAAGCAAAGTTTTTCAGTTCTTTCAAATTAAATATCAATAGTACAAACATCTCGTATGTTCTAAGATGATTGCGTCCTGCCTCAATTCTGTTCAGGATTGTCTAATTTATAGAAGCCTAAATAAACAGGCTCTTTGTTAATGGAAGCTATATTGCGGCACTAGAAATTTTCAGTTGACTTATTTTTTTGTTTTGAATTCTCAAGTTTTTTATGAAAGCGATTGGAAAAACGAAAATATTAATATCTTTGGCTTTTAATAAGTATATTTTGTACACTTATTACCCGGGTGCTAACTTTCATATAACTAATTCAAAAACCTAATTCTTATGGCAACGCTCGATTGGGTAATTCTAATCTTTTTTATCGCCGGAATATTTGGAATAGTATGCTGGGTATTAAAGCACAAAAAAGACTACACAACTGATTTTTTTCTTTCTGGTAAATGTGGTGCCTTGCTTGATATTGTCGCTACATTTTTTGCTACTAAAATTGGTACAGAACATTTTTTAGGTTTAGCCGGAGCCGGAACTAGTAGATGCAAGGCTGGAGAATTCATTTTCCAGGTTGGGCTTTTGTACTTTTTTATACTCATATAGATTGTTCACAATGACAGAATTTTTATTAACATAGTAAAACTAAACACTCTAATACTCTTAAATCGATGAATTGGACTTCTCATGAATTTATTTGGCTCGACTGGGTAATTATCGTGGTCGGCATTGTAGCTGTAACCTGGGCTGTATGGCGTGCGGTACAAAAAGATAAACGTTCGCAACAAGGTGCCAGCAGCGAAGATTACCTGTTCGGGAAAGGCGAACCTTGGTATATCATTGGTGCAGCTATCTTTGCTGCAAATATCGGCTCTGAACACCTTGTCGGCCTTGCCGGTACTGGCGCGAAAGCAGGTGTAGGTATGGCGCATTGGGAGATGCAAGGCTGGATGATCCTTATTTTGGGATGGCTCTTTGTGCCTTTCTACCAATTGATGAACAATAAGTTGGGTAAAATCATCACTATGCCCGACTTCCTTAAAAATCGCTACACACCTGCTACAGGTTCCTGGCTATCTATCATCACGCTTATAGCCTATGTTCTAACCAAAGTAAGTGTAACTGCGTTTACCGGCGGTATATTCCTGGAAAGCCTTCTTGGCTTGCCTTTCTGGTACGGAGCTATCGGCTTGATAGTGTTGACGGGGATCTTTACCGTTTTTGGCGGAATGAAAGGAGTAATGACACTGTCGGCAATTCAGACACCTATTCTTATCCTTGGTTCATTCCTTGTACTTTTCTTAGGATTAGCAACACTGGGAGACGGCAGTATCGCTCAGGGTTGGACTGCTATGATCGACTATTCTAAAACACTAAGTGTAGGTGCTGATGGTGTTGCTCATGGAACAAATCACATGTTCCACTTTGAGACAGGTGATCCGCTGTACGATGACTATCCCGGCTTTTGGGTATTTATAGGAGCGTCAATTATTGGCTTGTGGTATTGGGGTACCGACCAACATATCGTTCAACGTGTGCTTGGACAAACAAAGGGTGAGGCTAACGATGTAGTGATGAAACGTGCGCGCAGAGGTACAATTGCTGCCGGTTATTTCAAAATTCTTCCTGTATTTATGTTCCTGATACCCGGTATGGTAGCAGCGGCTTTGGCAGCACGTCCGGACAGCGGCTTCACGTTAGAAAATCCGGACACAGCCTTTGGTTCTATGGTTAAGTTTGTTTTACCAGCCGGTGTGAAGGGTATTGTTACCATCGGTTTTATATCCGCATTGGTTGCTTCATTGGCTGCATTCTTCAACTCCTGTGCGACGCTGTATACCGAAGATTTTTATAAACCAATGTTCAAAGGCAAAACCGAGGCCAGATACATTTTGGTAGGCCGTATTGCAACAATTGTTGTGGTAATACTTGGTATTGTGTGGATACCTGTCATGATGAGTCTCGGAAGTCTATACTCCTACCTGCAAGGTATTCAATCGCTGCTTGCTCCTGCAATGGTAGCCGTATTTGTACTGGGTATATTTTCCAAGCGCATTACGCCGAAAGCAGGTGAATTTGGTTTGATAGTAGGCTTTTTAATTGGTATGGCGCGCTTGCTGACTAACATCTTTACCAATACAGGCAAGGACGTAATGACTGGCTGGTATTGGGAATCGACCACATGGTTTTGGCATACCAACTGGCTTATCTTTGAGATATGGTTGCTTGTTTTTATCATGCTGTTTATGGTTGTAGTATCGTTTTTCACTCCGAAGCCATCCGACCAACAGATAGACTTCATCACTTTCTCTGGAGACTACAAAACTCTCATCCGGAAGAGCTGGGACAAATGGGATGTAATAGCTTCGTCGGGTGTGGTATTGATTTGTGCTTTATTTTACATCTATTTCTGGTAGATAATTTTGTTTAAAGGTTCAAAGGTGCAGAGTTTTCTTCTGAGCTTTTGAACCTTTAAACTTTCTAACAATTGAAGATTATGCTCGAAAAACTTAAAGAAGAAGTATTCCAGGCGAATCTGGACCTGGTGAAATACGGTCTGGTTGTTTTTACCTGGGGAAATGTAAGTGGTATTGACCGTGAGAAAGGGCTGATTGTAATTAAACCCAGTGGAGTGTCTTATAGCGATATGAAACCGGAAGACATGGTTGTTGTTGACCTGGATGGAAAGGTGGTGGAAGGGAAATATAAACCTTCGAGCGATACTCCAACTCACCTTGTCCTTTACAAGGCATTTTCGAGTTTAGGTGGAATTGTCCATACACATTCAGAGTGGGCAACCAGTTGGGCACAGGCAGGATTGTCAATTCCAGCCCTCGGAACAACTCATGCCGATTATTTTTATGGAGCAATTCCCTGCACACGGAAATTAACCGAAGCAGAAATCAAAAAAGACTACGAGATTGAGACGGGAAATGTAATTGTCGAAACATTTAAAGATATTGATCCTTCTGCAATTCCTTCGGTAATTGTAAATGGGCATGGGCCTTTTTCGTGGGGAACGAACGCTCGTAATGCTGTTCACAATGCGGTGGTATTGGAAGAAGTTGCCAAAATGGCTCACCATACCTTAACCCTTAATCAGGTAAAAAGTATTGATCAGTATTTACTTGATAAACACTACTTACGGAAACACGGTCCGGGAGCATATTATGGCCAAAAGAACTAATCATTAATAAAATACATGCTTTTATGAGTAATTCAAAATATGTTATTGGAGTTGACTACGGAACCGATTCTGTTCGGTCACTCATTGTCGACGCTGCCAACGGTAAAGAAATTGCCAGTGCAGTTTTTGAATATCCACGGTGGAAACAAGGAAAATATTGCATTCCATCCGATAACCAGTTTCGCCAGCATCCGCTTGATTATTTGGAAGGATTGGAACTTTCCATTAAACAGGCACTGCAGAAATCGCCCGAAGGAACTGCATCAAAAATTGCTGCCATATCAATAGATACTACCGGTTCAACACCTGTAGCTGTCGATAAAGATGGAATTCCACTTTCGCTTACTCCTGAATTTAAGGAAAATCCCAATGCCATGTTTGTGCTTTGGAAAGATCATACCGCTGTGAAAGAAGCAGAAGAAATAAACCAGTTATCGCGTACCTGGGGAGGAGTTGATTATACCATGTTCGAAGGGGGAATTTATTCTTCGGAATGGTTTTGGGCGAAAGTATTACATGTGCTTCGTGCGGATGAAAAGGTGAGAAAAGCTGCTTTTTCATGGGTTGAGCATTGCGACTGGATTCCGGCAGTGTTGACCGGAACGGCTAGCCCCTTAACGATGAAACGTGGCAGATGTTCGGCAGGGCATAAAGCTATGTGGCATGGTGATTGGAATGGATTACCCGCCGAAGATTTTTTAGTGAAACTAGATCCGATTCTTAAAGGAGTTCGAAGCAATTTATTTCAGGATACTTATACCTGCGAAGTTTCTGTAGGAAACTTAACGAAAGAATGGGCTCAGAAATTGGGATTGAGTGAATCCGTTACAGTTGGGGTAGGAGCATTCGATGCGCATCTTGGGGCCGTAGGAGCAGAAATTAAGCCTTATTACCTGAGTAAAGTGATGGGAACTTCCACCTGCGATATGTTGATAGCTCCGACGAGCGAAGTTGGTGATAAGCTTATTCACGGTATTTGCGGTCAGGTAGACGGATCGATAATACCCGGAATGCTTGGTATGGAAGCAGGACAAAGCGCCTTTGGCGATATTTATGCCTGGTTTCGGAAAGTTCTGCTGTGGCCTACCGAACAGGTGCTTGCGAATACCCAATTGGTTGATGCCGCCACCAGGGAGAAGTTAATGAACGAAATAGCCGATAATTTAATTCCGCAGTTATCGAAAGCTGCTGAGCAAATACCCATTGAAGAATCGGGTATTGTTGCGCTCGATTGGATGAATGGGCGTCGCACCCCGGATGCTAACCAG
>Ga0316608_1000722_pt1 | contig 14315 bp, 14 predicted proteins | sample MIS2016152B_MG_FD_207673 | JGI IMG/M metagenome (GOLD analysis project Ga0316608, IMG submission 207673) | Microbial mat bacterial communities from Middle Island sinkhole, Lake Huron, Michigan, United States - MIS.2016.152B | ecosystem: Environmental > Aquatic > Freshwater > Lake > Sediment...
AATAGCTATGTCAATGATAAAAGAAGATACTGATAAAAAAACAAGCATGGTCAAAAAAAGATATAAAGCTGCTTTAGACCAGAAATACAGGGAAATCATTCTTAAAGTTTAAATCCGATTGCCCTGTATATATAACCTATCGTGCTTTTAGTTAATAACAATGCAATTTCCAGAGCATGCTCCAGAATTATTTCCATTTTGGTTTCTTTTGTCTGCGAAAGAGCAAGTAAATGTTGTAATCGTTCGTTGTTAAGTTTAATTAGTTCCTGCTGATATTTTTTTTGACTTATGTCGATTTTAATAGCTATGTAATTTGAAATTACTCCGTTCTGATTTTTTATTGGTGATATTATTGCTTCTTCGTAATATAATTCTCCGTTTTTTCTTTTATTAATAAATTCACCTTTCCAAATTTTTCCTGAAATAATTGTTTGCCAAAGTTCTACATAAACAGAATTAGGAGTTTTATTTGATTGCAAAATTCTTGGATTTTTGCCAATTACTTCTTCAAAACTATAACCTGTGATTTCGTAAAATGATGGATTCACAAATTCGATATTTCCATTAATATCTGTAATTACTATATTAACAGGACTTTGTTCTATTGCTATTAATAATTTTCGGAATTCAAATTCTGCTTTTTTTCTTTTGTTAATATTTCGGCTAACACCAATAACTTCAATGTGTTGATTTTCATTATTAACTTGAAAATGATTTATAACTTCAGTCCATACAGTTGAACCATCTTTACATAATTGTTCAATTTCATCTATGTAAATAAGTTGTTTATCCGGATTTCTGTAAAACTCACTTATTCTTTGTTTCAATAATTCTTCTGTTTTTTGTAAAGATGTATCTGAAAGTTTGTTAAAGTTTGGTTGTTCTAATACTTCTTCAGGTGTATAACCTCTTAATTTTTCGATAGATGGACTAATATATATCAATTTATTTTCAGAAATATCCATAATCCAAATAACATCTGTAATATTTTCGGTTAAAAACCTATGCTTTTTTTCACTTTTTTTAAGTTCTTGGTTTGCTATTATTTTGTCGGTTATGTCAATGTATGCAATAATTATTTCATCTCCAAATGGTTTTGGGGCTGCAGTTACATTTATCCAAGTAATTTTGTTGTTTTCTTTAACTAAACCCATTTCAACATTTTCGACGAGTCTGTTTTCTTTTAATGCTTTAACACTTGCAAATTCTTCGGGAGGCATTAATGTACCATCTGTTCTTATTATTTTCCATTCAGTTGCATCAATTTTTTGTTTGGTTTGTTCATCATTTGTTTTTTCCAAAAGTCTTTGAGCTTCTTTGTTGCTTATCAGTAATTTGCCATTTTTATCAGAAATTGAAATTCCAATAGGCATAAATTCAAATAATAACCTGAAATTTTCCTCGCTTTTCTTTAACGTATTTAAAACCTCAAACCGTTCAATTACAATGTTAATTTGTTCTGCAACAGCATAAATAAAGTCATGTTCTTCTTTCAAAAATATTTCATCAGGATGTAAATTTGAAATATGAGTATATCCTATTATTAATGAGCCAACAATTGAATCAGCCTGTTTTATTTGACTTTCGAGAAAATGAGAATTTTCAATGTAATTAGCAGTATTAAATACTTGATTGTTAATTTGAATTTTTGCATATGTAATTTCAGGAAACTGCATTGCAGGCGGCAATACTTCGACAATCTGTTGTAAAATTGATTCAAATAAATTATTTGTTTTGTTTACAATTTTCGAAACAGAATAAAGTCCTCTCAATTCCTTCATTCTTTCGTTAAGTGCCATTTCGGCTTTTTTCTGTTCCGTAATATTTGAACTAATAACTAAAACATTGTCAATTATGTTGTTCTCAGAAATAATTGGGCTAACAGTATTTTTATAAATAAATTCGTTAAATTGGACTTCGTAACTATTTGAATATCCTTTAAAAGCTTTTTGTACGTAATTTATTAAGATTTCGGCAAGCCCATTTCCAAGCATTTTTTGAACTGGCTTATTTATAAATGAGGAAGCATCAATTTTAAATTTACTAAAATCAGAGCCTCCAGTAATTTCAAAATTATATCGTCTGTTTATAAGACTAATAGAACCATTTGGATAGTTATTTATAATTGATTTAAGTTTATTTTCATTGTCTTTTAATACTTTTTCGGTTTTTTTTCGTTCTGTTAAATCAAGTATTTGCACCAAAAAAGTATTTTCAATGTGCATAGATATTGTGATTTCAATAAATTGTGTTGATATTCCTTTTCTGAGATTTAGTTCAAACGAGTGGTTTTGCTTTTTTTTTACTGCAAGTTCAAAATTTTCGTAAAAATCTGACATTGAGTCTTTATCTAGCAACGAAATAAAAGGTGATTTAACTGCACGTTCTTTTGTTTTTTCAAAAAGTTCGGCAGCCTTAAAATTAAGTTCTAAAATTATTCCTTTATTATCTAAAACCATAAAAGCAGTCAGCGCTTTATCAAATAAGTTGAAGTATTTTCTACGGGCAATTTCAATTTCTAAAGTTTTAGACCTAAGTTCATCATTCTGCATTTGAAGCTCTACTTGATGAATTTTTAATTCTTCAACCATGTGTTGTAATTCTGCTTGAGACAGGTCTTTAATATTGATTTCGCTAGTATCAATATGTTGTTGAGCTTTTTTACGTAAATCGTCCATACTATGTTATTTTACATTTTAATAAACATCACAATATTAGTCTGTTAAATATTATTTTGAAGTTATGAATTCATATCTATTTCTTTCAAAATTCTTTCTTTGTCTTTATTCAGCATACCTTTTAAAATGATATAATTTGAAGCATGATCGCTTCTAAAAATAGTATTTTGTAAATATACGTTTTCTAAAAATAATTTCAATTCATTTGCTAGTTCAATTTTGTTCATAGAAATAAAATTTCCTTTAAACTTTTGTGTATAAAAATATTCGCCAAATGGAAATGTTAAAACTAAAGTTGAAAGAAATTCGGGTTGAATTAGGTTAATAATTTTTGCAGAATCTGAAGCATGTTGTTGCGAATAGTTTTTACCGCCTAATCCATTCAAAATCATTATTGATAGTTTGATACCTGCTTTTTTAGCTTTTAGTAATCCATCTAATGTTGAATTATATGTTTCGGATTTGTTTATTAGTTTAAGTAATTCTTCGTTTCCGGTTTCGATACCTACGTATAGTAAATTTAATCCGTTTTGTTTTAGTTCAATTAATTGTTCAAGCGTTTTGTTTTCAATATCTTTAGGCATTGCATAAGCAGAAATTCGTCTTACTTTAGGAAACGAAATATTTATAGAATTTATAATTTTAATTAGTTTCTCGAAATTCAAAACAAATGCATTTCCATCGGCAAGAAAAATTTTGTTAAAGTTTATATTTGATTTAAGAACCGAATTAATATCAAAATTTATTTCATCTATACTTCTGATTTTAAAATTCTTTGTTGAATACATTTCGCAAAAAGCACACTTGTTCCACGAACATCCGTAAGTTGCCTGTAGTATTAATGAATTTGCTTCGGCTGGTGGTCTAAAAAGTGGTTGGTTATATTTTATTTGTTCAAAAAACATTTATCAAATATATTTTAATAAAATAATAGATGTAATTCAAACGATTACAACTTTTTATTGATAAAAAGGTTTAATTTTTTTAATGATTGTCCGTAAACATCACCAACAAATGTCATTTTGGAGAACTTTTTCACCGTTAGGTAAATCCTGCTTTAATTGAAATACTTAAGTAAATTTAATAACTTTGTGCATTCAAAGAAGATATTGCACTTTTTAACATTAGTATTTCAATTTAAGCAAGTTCGCAAAGCGATGACAGATTTTTCTTTTTCCTTTGTGATTAAAACGGACATTCATTTTTTTTTTTAGAAAATACTTCACATTTATATTTAAAATTAAAAAAATAAAAGTACCAGCGGTTTCAAAATTTCAGAAACTATATAGTTTTTTTTCTAAAACTTTTTTATACACAAAAAGGTCATTATCAAAAGAACTTTAATAATGACCTATATATTTTAAGATAGTGTTAATTAACCTACAGCTTCTTCTGAGGTAGTAACTTCTCCACTTTCATCAGTTGTAGTTGCGGTTGTAGATTCTTCAGTAACACCTGCAACAGCTTTTGCTTTTTTGGTATCGGCACTTGTGATATGATGCATAACTTTAGAACCAAAGTAGAATGCTATCATCATTTGAAAAGCAGTCATAAATCCTTCAAATTCCTGTTCGAATCCAATAATTCTGACATTTACTAATTCTAAAACAACAGTTATCCACAGTAAACTTAAAGTTAATATACCTCTAAAAGTACCTCTGGGCATACCAAAAGTTTCTGTTTCGTAAGGATTTGGTCTGTCTTTTGTCCAATTACCAAAAGTAAATTTAACAAATAACAGAATAATAAATCCTAAAACTAATGCCAGCCATAAAAAAATTGGTAATAATACTTGCCATAAAAATTCACCGTGATTTTCCACGAAATAATCTACAGCATCCATGTATTTGGTTTCCATAAAATTATATTTAAAAATTTAAAATTATTAATTATTTCTTATTTAAAATGGTAAAATAAAAGCTCCTGCAAAAAAAGCTATTACAGTTGTGCTTGCTCCTACAATAATTGCAATTCTTGTTTTTGATTTGCTTTTTTTTGCAATATTACCAAGTTTATCAACATCATCGCTACACTCTTTCCATATTTTTTGATAATAATCTCTATCTTGCTCGACTATAGTTATTAAAGTATCTTTTTTTTGTCCCTGAAGTTTTAAAATTTCAACTTCTTTTGTAAGGTTTTCAATTAATTCATCATTAACTTCGTTTTCCATATTACTTTTTAATGCCTTTCTGACCATGGCATCTGTTAACACCCATAATGTATCGTCAACTGCAACAACATCAAGAGTTTTGCCGGGTAAAACATATTTTGGATAAGTTTGAGCTGATACAAAATAAAACGGTAAAATAATAAAAACTAAAACTAAATAAAATTTTTTCATGTATTCTTCAATTTCACATTTTTAACCAAATCTTTTTGTTAATTCAGCTTGAACTTCGTCTGCTGACATTTCATCAACTTCATTGTTGATATTTTTTTTCTTTTCCTCTAGTAGCTGAACTTTTGTATCGAGCAAATCTACATCTTTTTGTAGTGCTTCTATTTCTGCTTTTTTCTCTTCAATCATTTTGTCGTAAACAGCACGGTGTTGAATTTCTTCTGACTTTGTTTTTTCATTATTAAGTAATATTGCATCAACTTTTGAAGTTCCACCGCTCAAGAAATTTTTTATTGCCTTAAAAGGACCTGCAAGAATTGCAATTATAACCGCAAGCCATTGCCATTTTACATTAAGTAATCCTTGGTCGTCTAAAAAACCTATAAGCAAAAATATTGCAATAAGCACGACAATAACAATCACCCATTTTTTTAAATTCATAATTCTCTATTATTTTCTGTATTTTTTTTGAATTTAATATTGTATATAAATAAACTATTGATATTCAATAAATTTAGACGACACCCAGCCTTCTACTTCTATTTTAACTTTATACCAGCCATTACTTTCAGAAATAATTGAAACTTTAGAATCTTTTACAAGTGGTTTTGCGACCAATTCTGCGTTTGAGTTGGGTAGTGCTCTTATATTTAAGCTTGTAGCAGTAACTCTACCGGTATCCGGTAAATCTTCGTCAGTATCATCTTGTCTTGACGTATCTCCTAGTAATTGTGTTCTTAATCTGTCGAGTGGGAAAGCTGGACCTGGATCTGTTTTACGGGCAGGAGCTATTTCTTCGTGTCCTAAAATATGTTTTATTGAGTATTGTTCAATTAGTTCTGTACATAATTCGGTTATTGCAGTTATTTGTTCTGTTGAATAAATGTGCCAGTATTTTGCGGTTGTCTGATTTCTGTGAATGGCTTCAACTACATCACTTGGATTAAAAGCTTCGCCATACCACGACCTGTAAACATTTCCGCTCTTTGTTAATGGACCTGCATTAACAACTTCAATGCCAATTGAATATTTATTAAATCCAACTCTGCCGTCATAAGAACTTTTCCCTGCATGCCATGCAATTTTATTAAAAGGAACAAGTTGTGTTATACTTCCATCTCTATCTACAACAATATGTGCCGAAGCTTTTACTTTTGGATTTATTAATGTATTTATCGAAGCTTCTGCCGGACCTGCAGTATAATGAATTATAATTGTGTCTAAATCACCGGCTTCAAATTCACCACTTATATTTGGTGATACTATCATCTTTTTGACGTTTGAACCGGAAAGTATATGGTCTTTAATTTCCATGCCTTAGAGTTTTATGTTTAAATTTTGTATAAAAGTATAAATTATTTATTTATTGACAAAAAAAATAAATAAATATTTAATTTACAATTAATGAATCTAATTTATTTTATAGTTTCAGGTTGAAAACTTTCGGTAAGGTTACTTCCTGTAATTGTATAATAAATAACATTAGGTGGTCCTTCGTATCCGGTTCTCTCATTTTTAATTATGACAGCAATTCTTTCTTCATGCGGACTAAGTAAATATCCTGCAACTATTTGTCCAAGTAGTAATGAATAATCATCTTCTTTATTCTGATAAATTATTTTATATCCAAGTTGTGGTGATGAAAGAATTACTTCGGTTGAGTTGATAACGTCAAAACCATATTCTTGATTTGTACTTGTTTTATTATTTAATTTAATATTAAATTGTTTTCCCGAATTTGTAAAGTTAGTTTTTCCTAAAGAAAAATTTTTGGTTTGAATAATTTTATATTCTTTTAACTTATTTTCTATCATTGTATAATTTTCTGTCCAGATTGAATTAATATCTCCAGATTCAGAATAAACAGGTTCCCATTCCCATTCAATTTTGTCGTTTATTAAATTTTGGATAATTATTTTAAAGAAATAGTAGCCAGATCCTTCGTCAGCATCTTCAGAAATATATGCAAACAGACCATCTTCAGACCAACCGATTGGATAAAATTTATTATAATAAAAATCTTCTTTTGCATGATTACTATATTCAAGTTCTGATGGAATTATGTAATTACCAAAAAGTTGATTTTCTATTATTGTGTCATTATCTGATTCATTGTTTGAATTACTATCTGTTTTACAAGAATTTAATAAAAATGCAATGATAAAAATGCAAAAATAAAAACTATTTTTCATATTTTTTTTTGATTATTTAGGATTATACAAATTTACAATAAATTAGTTAGAATCTAAGTGTATATTAAAAAAAAAAATTTGACAAATGAATAAAAAAATAAAAATAAATGAAAAAAAAATATAATATTTTATGTAATTATATAAAAAAGTATTACTTTTGTAAAACTAACTTTCAGCAATGCTATTATTAAACTATAAAATATATTTATATGAATATTACAGAAAGAATTCATAAATTAAGAATAGAAAAAGGATGGTCAGTAGCTAAATTAGCTAGAGAAACAGATATTCCAACAGTAAGTTTAAGGGTGATGTTATCCCGCAATGATCCAAATAGTTATAACATCAAGGCATTAAGTCGTATAGCTGAAGTTCTGGGAGTAACAGTTTCATACCTTACACTAGAAGATACTGAAGAAATGAAACCTCAACTTTCAGAAAAACAGAAAGAAGATTTATTGTTTTTATTAAGAAAAACTATTGATAAATATTTTGACACAAAATTTTAATAGATTATTTATTAATTGATTTTTACAATAAAATTACAATTATTAGCTTAATGAATCGTTATTCACTTTACTAAATAAAATGAATTATGGTTCGGAATGTATTTATATTATCTGTATTAGTTTTTTTGTACTCAAATATTAATAGTCAGAACGTTGTTAATGACACATCGGTGTATTTTAATACGGCTTATAATATTGGTGAAAAATTAAAATACGAAGTAAAGTACGGGCTGATAAAAGGAGGAGAGGCAATGATGGGAATAGGACTTTTTCCATCAGGCAGTTCTCATGTGTATCATGTTCAGGCTATGGCTTATACAACAGGATTTGCAAGCAAAATGGCGAATATTTATGATATATATGAAAGTTACATTGATATAAAAACTGGATATCCTGTAAAAGCTATACGGAATATAAAAGAATCCTCATACACAAAATATGACGAAGTTTTATTTTATCGCGATAGCACCAACTATATATACAGTATGAATTTGGGAAAGAGATATGTTCCTGAAAATACTTTAGATATACTATCAGCATTTTATTTTGCCAGAAGATTTTTGTTTGATATGGAATTTGAAATAGGACAAACAATAAATCTAACAACATTTCTTGACAATAAAGTATTTCCAATTAAAATTAAATATCTTAAAAAAGAAACTATTAAAACAAATTTTGGCAAAATTGAATGTCTTAAATTTGTTCCAATAATTGAAATTGACAGTCCGTTCGAAAATGAAGATGATATGGAAATTTGGTTTTCGAATGATGGAAATTTTGTTCCGGTAAGAATTAATGTTGATGCACCAATTGGAAAATTAAAATGTGAACTTATTGAATATGAAGGCTTGAAAAATCCTTTCGGAAGTTAATTTAATATTTTAATCAACTTTTTATTTTTTTTTTTAGCTTTGTACAAATTTTTTTTGCACACATATTTACTAAATCGTGAAAAATAAATTATTCTTTTTCTTTATATTTATAGCCTTAGGATTGACTTCGTGTACTCAGAGAAGTTTGAGATATATCCAAGATAAAAAGCAAGATAGGTTGGATACGGTAACCGAATATTCAAACCAGCCACCTGATTACTTAATACAGCCTTATGATGTTTTGTATATTACAGTAACTACTACTAATCAAGAAGTAAATTCACTTTTCAGTGAAAATATTTCTTCAAGTTTTGGGGGATCATCAAATGGACAAGATCAAAACATGTACTTCACAGGTTATACAGTTGCTGACACCGGTTGGATAAAAGTTCCATTATTGGGCGATTTTAATGTTAAAGGTAAAACAATTGATGATATAGAACTATTGGTAAATGATAGAGTAAAAGAAATGTTGATTGATGCAATTGTTAAGGTAAAATTAATAAGTTTTAGGGTTTATTTTATAGGAATAATTAATACAACCCAAACGTTCTACCAAAAACACGTAACCATTCTGGAGGCGGTAGCAGGCATTGGTGGAATTAGCGATTATGGAGATAAGAGGCGGGTAATGATAATCAGAAAGACTGAGACAGGTTATAAAGTTTTCAGGATAAATTTGACAGAGCGAAAACTCTTGGAATCTGACGACCTGTATTTACAACCAAATGATATGGTTTATGTTGAACCTGTTAGACTAAGAAGTATTCAATTAGCTTTTGCTGACTATTCTACAGCTATATCTTTAATTACCACAACAATGTCGTCAATTTCGACAATTCTGCTTATACTAAAATTAAAAGACTGATGAGTACAAATACACCCGAATTTAATATTCCACAACAAAGTATAGATTTTAAAAAATATATATTCAAATTTTTAGCTTACTGGTATTTATTTGTAATAGCAGTAGTTATTGCTTATGGCTATTCTTATTACAAGAACAAATATGCAATTCCAAAATATGGAGCTTATACAACTGTTTTACTTAAACAAGAAGGTTCTAACCCCGAAACATTTGCAGGAGGATTGTCTATACTGAGTAAAAGTCCTAATACTTCAAATGAGATACAACTCATTAAATCTTTACAATTAAATGAAAAAGTTATAAAAGAATTACATCATTTTAAATTAAGTTTTTATAAAGATATAAAATTTGGTTACGACATTGAAATGTACAAAACATTACCTTTGAACATTAATTTTGATACAACTTTTGCACAATATAATGGTGTAGCTGTTTCAATAACAATTGAAAGCGATTTTAAATATTTACTTGAAATAAGCAACTATGAATTGACTAAGGAATTAGAATTTGGAGAACAATTTTCATATAATAATTTCAACTTTAATATAACTAAAGATTCTACATACTTTAATTCAGGATTAATTGGAAATAAATATTATTTTTATTTAAATAACTTAACAACTGTAGCAAAAACTTATTCCGGAAAGATTAATGCACAGCTACTTGATGGAACTTCTATACTTTGGCTATGGACCGAGGGCACTATTGCGCAAAAAGAAATTGATTATCTAAACAAATTAGTCGAAATTTGGGGAAATCTTGGAAATGAAGAAAAAAACCAGATAGTTCAAAAAACAATTAAATTTATTGATTTGCAACTATATAGTTTTTCTGATTCATTAAATAATGCACAAGATAAACTTCAATATTTCAAGCAAAGTAAATCATTAAATATTAGCTCAGAAGGTACTACATTATTGGGTAAATTGACCGAATTAGATAATCAGAAAAAATTATTACAACTTAAAATAAGTTATTACAATTACATTATTGATGAGATTAGTAATAACACTGAATTAGAATATGTTATAAATCCATCAATACTTGGATTAAGTGATACCGATTTATCTTCCTATATGAGTCAATTACAAGGTTTACTTTACGACAAGAAAATCTTAAATATTACCATAGTTGATGGTTCAAATTTGCCTTCAATGAATTTACTTGAAATGAAATTAAAGTCTATAAAAGCAACAATTAACACACATTTAGTACAAAGCATTAAATATTCACAAAAGTCTATAGATGAGATAGATGTAAGTCTTAAAGAAACTGAAGAAGAAATATATCAAGTGCCAATTGAAGAAAGAGAATTGCTCGGTATAAATCGTGAATTTCAAATTAACAACGAAATCTACAATTTTCTTTTGAAAAGGAGATTAGAAGCAGGTATAACTGAAGCATCAAGTATTCCTGATTTAAAAGTCATTGAGTATGCCAGAACAGAAACTGTAACATATAAATCAGCAACGGGAAGTGTTAGCGTTTCAAAAATGATTATGATAGGATTAATTATTCCAATTTTAATTGTTATTCTTATTGAAGTCCTTGATACAAAAATAAATGATAAATCAGATGTTGAAAAACTAACAACTATTCCAATAATTGGCTCTATAAGTTCAAATAACAGAGATTCAAATATTCCGGTTTCAATTTATCCTAAAGCATCTATTTCTGAATCTTTCAGAGCATTACGAACCAACTTACAATATTTAATGGTTGATATTAAAGGTTCTAAAGTAATAACTCTTACTTCAACTATTAGTGGAGAAGGAAAGACTTTTAACGCAATGAATCTTGCTGCAATAATTGCAATTTCAGATAAAAAAACACTTTTGATAGGGCTTGACCTTAGAAAACCCAGAATACATAGTACGTTCAATTTTTCAAACGAAATAGGTATAAGTACTTATCTTATTGGTGAAAGTAATTATGAAGATATAGTTAGAAAAACAGATATCAAAAATCTTTATCTTGCTGTTGCAGGACCTGTACCACCAAATCCAGCTGAGCTGATAGAATCAAATGCTATGAAAATTTTTCTCGAAAGAGCAAAATCTGAATTCGAATATATAATTATTGATACTCCTCCTATTGGTATTGTTACGGATGCTTTGCTACTTGCAAATTACTCCGATTCATTTATTTATGTTTTACGTCAAAAATATTCAAACAAAAGTTCGATAAAACTTTTAAACGAAATTCGTGAAAGTAACAGTATTAAAAACTTGAGTATAATAATAAATGATGTGAAAAATTCAATAAATTACGGATTAAAATATGGTTACGGTTATGGATATGGTTATGGATACGGTTATGGATACGGTTATGGACAAGGATATTATGACGATGATACTGAACCTAAGAATTTTTTCCAAAAAATAAGACGAAGAATTCACAAATCTTTAGTTCGGTTTTTTAGTTAATTTTTTGGAAATCAATTTAAAATGACAAGTATATTATAAAGAACATATTGAGTATATCTCTGAAAAACATTTTTGTTTTTCTAATTGTTTTGCAAATCAATTCATAACAGTTTTGTCTATTTTTTTTTCTTATTTGGTTTCTTTTTGTTTTTTGATTTTTTGTTAAAAATTCGATTCGTAATTCCGTTAAGTGAAAAAGTTGTTACCAATATTAATGTCGTTAATCCTAACGAACGAATATATTTACTTTTTGATTCTGTTTTTACTTCCAAAAACTCATTTTCGGTATATGACTTGTAATTAACATTTTCGAGCATTACATCTCCATCGGTTTCTTCAATCATAATAATTTTAACTGACTGTTCGATTGGTGTTTCATTAATCATTTCCATTCGCTTTGTTTTATCAGGAATAAATTTTTCCAACGAAATTGTGTCGGTCAGATTTTTTTCAAAATTCTCAATTTCAATTTGCTTATCTGCATCAGGATTTAAGGATTTTGATTGATTATTTCTTAATATTTTTAAATTAATTTCTTTAAAACTTCCAAGTTTTGAATTTTCTTTGAAAAAATGTATAGATTTCCAAATTAAAAAAAAAGTTGAAAAAACAGTAATTGATAATAATAATACTTTTGTTATCTTAAATATAATTGATTTATTTTCCATTTTGCTCTAAATTATACCTTTAGCTTTAAGAATATTCATTTTATCGTAGATACCATTTATGTTTTTAATCAACGATTTTGCTGAAGTTGTGGCACTTGTAATTGCATCAACATTTACACCATATTCTAGCTCACAACCCTCATATCCAATAAATTGCTTTAGCCATTTTTTACTTGTAATCTGAAATCCATGATTTGATTGATAGTCAATAACATCAACTTTCATTATTTTAAAATCAGGACTAAACACAACCATAAAAACAAATACTTCATATTGTGATATAAATACGGTAGTATCTATTTTACTACAACCACCAACATGACAGCCAAATGCATCTTTAACAGTGTAATATCCAACCAAACTGTCGTTATGATAAACAGCATTCAAGTCGAAATTTATTTCAATTACATTTTCAGGTATAATAATTGACTTTGTTTCAATTTTTTGTCCGAGCCATACACTATTTAATACTTTTTTTATTTTTTTTGAATTTTCATTGTTTGGAAAGTCAACATCAAATATGGTAGATAAACCAACTAATAAACTAATAATCAATATAAAATATTTCATAAACTAGGATTAAATATTTTGCAAATAAATCAAATTTTGTTTCAACAAATTAGATTTTTTATAAACCACAAAATTATATATTTTTATTTTAAAATAAACTTTATAATATTTGAAAAACTATAAAATAGGTTAATTCAAAAACTATACTAAAATGCTTAAAACCATTAAAACAAAAACTATTCTCTCTAGATTAAATAATAATGCTGATACTTGGTTTGGAACAAGTTATAGTATGAATTTGTATAGAGGTTGTCAGCATAACTGTATATATTGCGATTCGCGAAGTAAAGTTTATCAGATTGAAAATTTTTCGGATATCCTGATAAAGGAAAATGCAATTGAATTACTTGAAAAAGAATTATCTAGGAAGCGAGTTAAAGGGACAATCGGTTTTGGAAGCATGAACGACCCTTATATGCCCATAGAAAACGATATAAAACTAACGCGTAAGGCTTTACAAATAATTTTAAAATATCGATTTCCAATCCATATTATCACAAAAAGTATTTTAATTTTAAGAGATATTGATATTTTGAAAAAAATTAGTCAAATATATTGCTGTGTATCAATTACAATTACAACACCTGATGATGAGATTGCAAAAAAAATTGAACCAGATGCTCCATCGTCAAGTTTACGTTTTGAAGCCATTAAAAAGTTAAACCAAAGTGGAATTTATGCCGGAATAACGTTAATGCCAATTTTACCTTATATTACTGATAAAAAAGAACATATAATTGAAATTATTGAAAAAGCTAAACTTGCTGATGCTAAATATATTTTATTTGCTCCGGCAGTTACCTTACGAGAAGGACAACGCGAATATTTTTATAATCAGCTTAATAAAATAAATCCTGAATTAAGAAAAACTTATGAACAAAAAGCCGGAAACAATTATATTTTTACTCCAATAAATGTAAAAGAATTATCTACAGTTTTTTATGAAACATGCAAAAAACTTGAAATGCCAACCAAAATAACTTTTTTTAAAGATAATAAACCCGAACAACTAAAATTATTTTAATAAAAAAGTACTGAATTAACTAAAATTCTGAAACTTGATATATATATTATTAATTTATTTAAAAATATAATTCAATGTCGTTTAGTTAAGAAAAAAGAAACAAACTGTCATTTCTTGAAATCTCTTTCATGCATATTCTGATTTTGTAAAATGTTAATTTATTGTAC
>Ga0316608_1000723_pt1 | contig 14298 bp, 24 predicted proteins | sample MIS2016152B_MG_FD_207673 | JGI IMG/M metagenome (GOLD analysis project Ga0316608, IMG submission 207673) | Microbial mat bacterial communities from Middle Island sinkhole, Lake Huron, Michigan, United States - MIS.2016.152B | ecosystem: Environmental > Aquatic > Freshwater > Lake > Sediment...
AAGGTAACACCTTCTATAATCCACTTATCGCTTTTCCACGAGGTATATAATTCAGTATTAATATTTTCCTCTACTTTAATATTTTTATCTATTACCTGAATTTTCTGCACTTTCTCAACAGATCGATCAACGGGTAATTCAACTTTCCCCGATTTATAAAAAACCAATTTCTCATTTGGTTTGATTTTTATTTGTGGGTTGTCCTTTTTGTTTCCATTAATCACCTGAATGTCAATAACACCTTCTTCTAAGGTAGTTGTAATTGTTTTTTCGTCGGGATAAGCTTTCACGTTAAACCTGGTACCTAATGCACGAACCAGAATATCGGAAGTCCTCACTACAAAAGGTTTATTTTTATTGGTGGCAACAGCAAAATACGCTTCCCCTGACAGGTAAACTATTCGCTCCTTTTTATCGAAATCACTAAAATAGGCAATTCTGCTTCCGGCATTGAGCCAGACAGTGGAGCCATCAGGAAGTTTGATCGTACTTTTAGATCCTTTAGGAACGGTATATTCGGTTGTTTTAATTGCAGACTCGACCGGTTCATACGTGAGATACCATGTAAAGAGTGAGCCTATACAAATACTGATAAACCAGCTTGCTGCAATTTGAAAGCGGCTAAGCATCTTAGTTTTTGCTTTGGAAATAGATACTGTAGGTTTCTCAGAGGAATTAATTTCTCTTTCGATTCTACTCCAAAGAGATGGAATATCTATGTGTTTTTGATCGTTGGAATTTGATGTTACCAACCATGAAGATGTAAATTGCTGAAAGAGCTGGCTATTGTATGGATCGCTCTCAATCCATTCCTGAAGTTTTAAAGAATCGGTACTGGTAATAGTTTTTGTTAAATAACAAACTATTAACAATTGAATATCTTCTGAAATGTAAGTTTGATTTTGCATAGATGTGCTTCTAAAGAATACGACAAGATTTTGTTGAAGGGAGACTACAACAAGTCAAAATATTTTTACTTTTTCTGAAATAAATTTTCCCTGATTTTATCCAGACCTCGATATATCTGGGTTTTCACAGTACTAACAGAAATATTTAATCGGGCAGCAATTTCCATATTGCTGAGATTAGCGAACCTGCTCAATTTAAAAATTTCGCGGCATTGGTCAGGTAAATGCTCAATAATGGTATTAATTATACTTTCGGTTTCCTGAGCTTCCAGCTTTTCAATTACAAAATCATCTACATGAAAGTATTGCTCCAATGTTTGCCATGCATCTTCCGAAACCAATACACCGATAGCATTTTTTTTTGCATTTTGATGCAGCACCTTATTTACAGAGAAATTATGAACCGTTTGATACAGATATGATTTTACCGATGCCGTTATTTCAACTTGATGGCGGTTCTGCCAGATAGTAACAAAAACATCTTGAACGACTTCTTCGGCAAGAAATCTATCTCTGGTGATTTGGCAGGAATAATTTATAAGTGATGGGCTGACTTCTATGAATAGCTTTTTAAATGCAAGGAGATCCCCGCTTTTTATAAGATTCCAGTTGGATGAGAAATCAAATGCCATTCAGTAGTAGGTAGTAATTTTTTTTTAAAAGTAAGCTAATTTCGCAAATATCCTAAAAAAAAGTCGTTCGCAAATCTAATAAAATTGGTTAAGATTATTCAGCACGATATTATTAACCCGAATTATTCGCAAACCTCGTAATTAATTAAATTTCAGAATTTAAGGTGTTGATAAATTCAGTTCAAATCCCGGGAATTTACAGCCAATAATCAACAAATGTTGTCCATGTTGTAACGTTAAAATAAAATATCAGACATTTTTATACTTACTTCACAGTTTTAAAACAATTGTAAGTAAGGTTGTGTAATATTTTCAATCACGGGGATGCAACAAACCACATCCTGAAAGTGCTATTTAAAAATTAAAATAAGACCCTCCGAAAAGTCAAAATTCAACGGCTTTTCATCTGATTTTCCCTAAATCAATTAATTAAAAATATTTCATTTCGGGAGATATGGAGTAAAAGTGATATCGGAACAAATTCAAATATAGAACCCGAAAAATAAAAATGAAAGAGGCTGCATAAATACTTTTTACACAGCCTCTTTAAATATAAGGAAAGTTGCTTATTTTTTATACCCGTAAATTGCGAGATCTCCAAGCTCCTCTTCAATTCTAAGTAGTTGGTTATATTTTGCCATCCGGTCGGAACGGCTCAATGAACCAGTTTTAATTTGTCCTGAATTAGTTGCAACAGCAATATCAGCAATTGTAGCATCTTCGGTTTCTCCGGAGCGATGTGATGTTACAGAAGTATAACCCGCACGATGTGCCATTTCAATCGCATCGAGAGTTTCTGTAAGCGTTCCAATTTGGTTAACCTTAATCAATATCGAATTTGCACATCCCTGTTTAATACCCTTTTGGAGATACTCAACATTTGTAACAAATAAATCGTCACCCACTAATTGAACTTTATCGCCAATTAAGTCGGTTAATATTTTCCAGCCGGCCCAATCGTTTTCAGAACAACCATCTTCAATTGAGTCGATAGGGTATTTCGTTGAAAGCTCTTTTAAATACTCAGCTTGCTGCTGCGAATTTCTTTTAATCCCTTTGGCTCCTTCAAATTTTGTATAGTCGTAAATACCATCTTTGAAAAACTCACTTGCTGCACAATCCAGTCCAATAGTAATGTCTTTACCTACCTGGTATCCGGCTTTTTCAATTGCAGCTAAAATACTATCCAAAGCCTCTTCAGTACCACCAGAAAAGTTAGGTGCAAATCCGCCTTCGTCTCCAACAGCAGTGCTAAGATTCTTTGCTTTAAGAATAGATTTCAAGGCATGAAAAACTTCAGCTCCATAACGTAACCCTTCACGAAATGAGGATGCCCCAACAGGACGGATCATAAACTCCTGAAAAGCAATAGGCGCATCGGAATGCGAACCCCCATTAATAATATTCATCATCGGAACAGGTAAAACCTTAGCATTTGTCCCTCCAATATAACGATAAAGTGGTAATCCATGATGATCTGCTGCAGCTTTTGCAACAGCTAAAGAAACACCTAAAATTGCATTTGCTCCTAAATTACTTTTAGTTTTAGTACCATCTAATTCGATCATCTTGCGATCAATTGCAACTTGATCCATGGCACTCAATCCAATAATTTCTTTTGCAATTATCTCATTTACATTATTAACGGCTTTAAGGACACCTTTCCCAAGATACCGTTTTTTGTCTCCATCGCGAAGTTCTATCGCTTCGTTCTCGCCGGTAGATGCACCGGAAGGAACTGCGGCACGCCCCACTGCCCCACTGGATAAGATAACTTCACATTCGATAGTTGGATTTCCACGAGAATCCAATATTTCGCGGGCATGAACACTTACTATTTGACCCATAATAATTTAGTTTTAATGTTAATATTTCGTTTTATGAAAGATAAAAAGGGATAAGGTACAAAAAACCTTATCCCTTTTCAAATATAAATATCATAGCTTATGACTCTGACGAATCCTTTTCAGGTGCAATTTTAGCTTCTGAAGCAGATTCAGTTTTAGCCTTTACAGCTTTAGCCTTTTTAGGTTCACTTACAACTTTAGCATCAACAGCACCTTCACTGGCTTTCTTTTTTCCACCACGTCTGCTCTTACGAGTAGCCTTAGTTTTATCTTCACTTCCAGCAGAAAGCATATTAAGATTGTAATCAACTAACTCAATAATACACATTTCTGCGTTATCACCTTCTCTAGTGCCAATCTTTAAGATACGGGTATATCCTCCAGGACGATTCACAATTTTAGCAGCTATCTCCTTAAACAATTCACTAACTGCAAATTTGTTTTGAAGGTGACTGAAAACTACGCGTCTGGAATGAGTAGTGTTTTCTTTTGATTTATTAATAAGTGGCTCAACGTACATACGTAATGCCTTAGCCTTAGCGGTAGTTGTAGTTATCCGCTTTTCCAAAATAAGGGCAGCTGCCATGTTTGACATTAATGCCTTACGATGAGAGCTTGTTCTGCCAAGGTGATTAATCTTCCTTAAATGTCTCATTGTTCTAGTCCTTGTCTAATTTGTATTTGCTTATATCCATCCCGAACATCAGATTCATCGATTCAAGCAGTTCATCTAGTTCGGTTAACGACTTCTTACCAAAATTTCTGAATTTAAGTAAATCGTTTTTGTTAAATTTAACTAAATCTCCTAATGTTTCAACCTCAGCAGCTTTTAAGCAGTTAAGTGCACGAACCGAAAGATCAAGATCTACAAGTTTCGTTTTCAACAACTGACGCATATGAAGGATTTCTTCATCAAATTCCTCATTAGCAGATTTATCTTCTGAATCTAATGTGATTTTTTCATCAGAAAATAACATGAAATGATAAATAAGAATTTTTGCTGCTTCTTTCAGAGCTTCCTTTGGATGAATCGATCCATCCGTTTTTATATCGATAATTAACTTTTCGTAGTCAGTTTTTTGTTCAACGCGATAGTTTTCAACCGAATATTTAACATTTTTAATTGGTGTGTGAATAGAATCTATTGCAATAACACCAAATTCACTGTCATGCGATTTATTTTCCTCCGCAGGCACATAACCCCGGCCTTTGTTAATTGTAAGAGTAATTTGAAGTTTAACTTCAGGCTCCATATGACAAATAACAAGTTCAGGATTCAGAACTTTAAATCCATTAAGGAACCTGTTCATATCGCCAGCTTTAAATTCATTTTGTCCGCTAACAACAATATGAATTTTTTCACCGTCAGTTTCTTCAACTTGCTTTTTAAACCGAACTTGTTTTAAATTAAGAATTATTTCAGTTACATCTTCAATAACTCCGGTTACTGTGGAAAATTCATGGTCAACACCTTCAATTTTTATCGAAGTTATTGCGTAGCCCTCAAGTGAAGAAAGTAATATTCTTCTCAGGGCATTTCCTACAGTTATACCATACCCAGGTTCTAATGGACGAAATTCAAACTTCCCTGTGAAGTCATCAGATTCGAGCATTATAACCTTATCAGGTTTTTGAAAAGCTAATATGGCCATATTATCTATATTGATTATTTCGAGTACAATTCAACGATTAACTGCTCCTTAATGTTTTCAGGAATGTCGGCACGATCAGGTATATTTAAAAATTTACCCATCATCTCATCATTATCCCATTCTAACCAAGCGTATTTTGATTTGCGCGATGATGATAATGCATTGGAAATAACCTCCATGGATTTTGATTTTTCGCGAACACCAACAATATCACCGCTCTTAACTGTATAGGATGGTATGTTAACAACATGGCCATTCACCACAATATGACAGTGATTAACAAGTTGACGTGCAGCTTTGCGCGATGGAGCAACTCCTAACCGATAAATAACATTATCTAACCTCGATTCGAGCAATTGGAGTAATACTTCACCTGTAACACCTTTTGAACGTGATGCTTTGTGAAAAATATTAGCAAATTGCCTTTCAAGAATTCCATAAGTATATTTTGCCTTTTGTTTTTCCTGCAATTGAACTCCGTATTCAGAAACTTTTTTTCTTTTTTTAGCTAATCCGTGTTGACCTGGAGGAAAATTCTTTTTTTCAAAATATTTATCTGCACCAAAAATTGGTTCTCCAAATTTTCTTGCTATTCTTGTTACTGGGCCTGTATATCTTGCCATGTTATATAATTTGACGATTTATTATTGAAGACTAAATACAGAAAGTAAACTTAATGTAAGTAATCTGCAAAAAAGTAATAATTATACTCTTCTCCTTTTTGGAGGTCTGCAACCATTGTGAGGAAGCGGAGTTACATCTACAATTTCGGTAACTTCAATTCCAGCACTATGAATAGTACGAATCGCAGATTCTCTGCCTGAACCAGGTCCTTTAACAAATACTTTAACTTTGCGAAGGCCAAGATCAAATGCAACTTTTGCACAATCAGATGCAGCAGTTTGTGCTGCATAAGGCGTGTTCTTTTTGGAACCCTTAAAGCCCATTTTACCAGCAGACGACCATGAAATTACCTGACCGGCTGTATTGGTTAATGATACAATAATATTATTGAATGAAGCATGAATATGTGCTTGCCCACTCGGCTCAACTTTTACAACTTTTTTCTTTGTTGCTGCTGCTTTTTTTGCCATAAATTCTTCAACTGTTATTTAGTCGCTTTCTTCTTATTTGCTATTGTTTTCTTCTTCCCCTTACGAGTACGAGCATTATTTTTAGTCCTTTGTCCTCTAACAGGAAGACCTGACCGATGGCGAATTCCTCTGTAACATCCGATATCCATTAATCGCTTTATGTTCATCTGAACCTGAGAACGTAATTCTCCTTCAACTTTGAACTCAGCATTAATGATTGAACGAATTTTTCCAAGTTGTTCATCATTCCACTCACTCACCTTTGTATCTCTATTTACACCGGCTTCTTCAAGTATTCGTATTGCGGAATTACGGCCAATTCCAAATATGTAGGTTAAACCTATTTCTCCGCGTTTGTTTTTTGGTAAATCAACACCAGCAATTCTTGCCATATTGTAAAAGTATTGTTAAAATTAGCCTTGACGCTGTTTAAATTTAGGATTCTTTTTATTAATCACATATAAACGTCCTTTGCGACGCACTATCTTGCAATCCTCAGAGCGCTTTTTAATAGAAGCCCGTATTTTCATTGTCTTTAGTTTTATTTGTATCTAAATGATATTCTTCCTTTTGTTAAATCATAAGGGGACATTTCAACTCTTACTTTGTCTCCTGGTAAAATTTTAATATAGTGCATTCTCATTTTTCCTGAAATGTGTGCGGTAATAACATGTCCATTTTCCAGTTCAACGCGAAACATAGCGTTTGATAATGCTTCTATTATTGTACCATCTTGTTCGATGGAAGATTGCTTTGACATATATTTTATCTACTGTTCAAAATCGCTTCTATTTTATCGAAAGAACCTAACACATAAGGTTTATCGATCCCTACTGCAACAGGTAACTCATAATGAGCTGATGGCTTTTTATCAGATGCTCTGATTGTCCAACCATCTTTTTCCTGCACAATATTTCGGGTTCCAAAATTAATCATTGGTTCGATACAAAGAACCATATTTCGTTTTAATTTTACACCAACCCCCTTTTTTCCATAATTTGGAACTTCTGGTTCTTCGTGAAGTTTTTTTCCTAAACCGTGACCAACCATTTCGCGAACTACAGAGAAGCCATTAAGTTCAGCAAAACTCTGAACTGCGCTTCCGATGTCGCCAATTCTATTGTTTTCAGTAGCTTCTGCTAAACCACGGTATAAGCAATCTTTAGTAACACTCATTAACCGTAATGTTTGCGGATCTACATTCCCAACAGCAAAAGTATAAGCAGAATCGCCATAAAATCCGTTTAATATAGCTCCACAATCAACAGAAACTATATCTCCGTCTTTTAATTCGTAATTAGAAGGAATACCATGGACTACTTGTGAATTTATGGAGGTACAAAGTGTTTTTGAATATCCGTTGTATCCTAAAAATCCGGGGATGCCATTCTTTGACCTAATGTATTTTTCAGCTATAGAATCTAAATCTAAAGTTGTAATACCAGGCTTTATTATTCCGGCTAATTCCGCAAGAGTATCAAGAACAAGCTGATTGCTCAACTTAATTAATTCAATCTCTTGATCGGTTTTAATAATTATCATCAAAGAACTTGTTTTGAATACTTCAATTAAACTGAAGCACCAGTACCACTTCTTCCTTTAATCCTTCCAGATTTTAACAATCCATCGTAGTGGCGCATTAATAAATGGCTTTCAATTTGCTGCAATGTATCAAGAACTACACCTACTAATATTAATAAAGTAGTACCTCCGTAGAATTGAGCAAACTGTGAACCTATCCCAAATTGATGTGCTATTGCAGGAAGTATTGCTACAAAAGCAAGAAAAAGAGAACCAGGAAGGGTAATTCGTGACATTATTGTATCCAAAAACTCGACAGTTTTTTTACCAGGCTTAACACCAGGAATAAAACCACCATTTTTCTTCATATCTTCAGCCATCTGCGTTGGATTTATTGTAATAGCAGTATAAAAATACGTGAATATTACAATTAAAAAAGCAAATGTTAAATTATACCATATTCCATTGAAATCGGCAAAAGCTGCTGCAACTCCTCTTAAAGAATCGGCACTTGAAAAACCCATTACTGTAACAGGTATGAACATCAAAGCCTGAGCAAAAATAATGGGCATTACACCGGCAGCATTCACCTTTAGAGGAATATACTGACGTACACCTCCATATTGTTTGTTACCAACAATTCTTTTCGCATATTGAACAGGTATTTTTCTTGTGCCCTGAACAAGCAATATCGAGACTACAAATACTAAGAATAAGAATACAATTTCTAAAAGAAATGCAACCATTCCACCTCCCATACTTTCTAACCGAGCAGCAAATTCAGATGTTGCAGCGAATGGTAATCTGGCAATAATCCCAATCATAATGATAAGTGAGATACCATTCCCAATTCCTTTATCTGTAATTTTTTCTCCAAGCCACATTACAAACATCGTTCCTCCAGTTAAGCAGAACATTGCCATAATTGTAAATAAGCTTCCTTTAATTAAAAATGCTGTTTCGGGTATTTGTGCATGAAGGTTAGCCAAGTAACTAGGAGCTTGTATCAAAAGAATCCCAACTGTTAGATATCTAGTAATCTGATTCATTTTCCTTCTTCCACTTTCACCTTCTTTTTGTAACCTTTGAAAGAATGGAACTGCAATTCCAAGCAACTGTACAACTATTGAGGCTGAAATATACGGCATAATTCCCAATGCAAAAACTGATGCATTTGAAAAAGCTCCTCCGGAAAACATATCCAATAATCCTAATACACCTTCTTTGGTTTGATTTTGCAAATCAGAATCAATTAATTGTGTAGGATCTATCCCTGGCAGAGTGATAAATGACCCCAATCGATAAACTACAATAATGAACAAAGTATAAAGAATCCTTGTCCAGAGTTCTTCGATTTTGATAATATTCTTGATAGTATTTATAAAAGCCTTCATTCAATTATATTTTAACTGCGGTTCCACTAAGGGCTTCGATAGCATCCTTTGCTTTTTTCGAAAAAGAGTGCGCTTTAACTTCAATTTTCTGGGTCAATTCGCCATTGCCAAGAATTTTAACAGGTTTATTTTTGGGAGCAAGACCTGCATCTTTCAATACTTGTTCATCCAAAATTGTAATTCCAGTTTTCTTGACAAATTCTTCAAGCGTAGATAAGTTTATACCTTTATATTCTACACGAAAATGATTCTTAAACCCGAATTTTGGTAAACGTCTTTGAATAGGCATTTGACCACCTTCAAATCCAATTTTCTTGGAATATCCGGAAATAGCTTTTTGGCCCTTGTGACCTTTTGTAGAGGTACCTCCTCTTCCGCTGCCCTGACCGCGTCCTAAACGTTTACCTTCATTTTTAACCGACCCGAAAGCTGGTTTTAGTGTACTTAAGTCCATATTAATATCTTTATCTGAATCTTATTCTTCAACTGAAACTAAATGCAAAACTTTACGAACCATACCCTTAATTTGAGGAGTGCTTTCATGTACAGCACTACTATCTACTTTGCCTATTCCAAGAGCAACAAGGGTTGCTTTCACTCTTTTATTGCACCCACTAGTGCTTTTAACCAATGTTATTTTAATTGTGGACATATCTTTACAATCTTTTATCCGTTAAATACCCTGTTAAGATTAATCCCTCTTTGCTGAGCCACTGTAAAAGCATCGCGCATTTGAGTCAAAGCTTCAAAAGTCGCTTTTACTAAATTGTGAGGATTAGAAGATCCTTTAGATTTTGCTAATACGTCTCTGATTCCAACACTTTCGAGCACTGCACGCATAGCACCACCAGCTTTTACTCCTGTACCACTTGAAGCAGGTTTCAGGAAAACAAGCGCTCCACCAAATTTAGCCAGTTGTTCGTGAGGTATAGTATTTTTAAAGATAGGAACTTTAATTAAGTTTTTCTTAGCATCTTCAATACCCTTAGATATCGCAGTTGTTACTTCATTTGCTTTACCAAGTCCGTAACCAACTATACCATTCTCATTTCCAACAACAACAATCGCGGAGAAACTAAATGTACGTCCACCCTTAGTAACTTTTGTTACTCTTTGGATGCTAACCAGCCTGTCCTTTAATTCAAGATCGGTAGTCTTAACTTTTCTGATACTTGTCGACATAATTTTTTAGAATTTAAGTCCACCTTCGCGGGCGGCGTCTGCTAGTGATTTAACTCTACCGTGGTATAAATAACCGTTACGATCGAACACAACGGATGAAATTCCTTTTTCGAGCGATTTTTCAGCCGCTAATTTACCAACAGCTTTTGCCTGATCAATTTTATTCAAGCCTTTTATTTGTTCTGCTAATTCTTTATTTTTCGAAGAAACAGCAAGTACTGTTTTTCCTGAAATATCATCAATAAGTTGAACATATATTCCTTTATTACTTCTGAAAACCGACATCCTGAGAGTTTCGGCTGAACCAGAAATAGTTTTCCTAATTCTTTTTTTGATGCGTTCTCTTCTTTCCCGCGTTGTTAAAGCCATGACATTTAATAATTAATGTTATTTAGCACCAGCTGATTTTCCAGCTTTTCTACGAATAGATTCGTTAACAAATTTGATACCTTTACCTTTATATGGTTCAGGTTCTCTTAACGATCTTATTTTTGCAGCAACCTGACCTATTAACTGCTTGTCGTGACAAGTTAAGGTAATAATAGGATTAGCGCGCTTTTCGGTTAGAGTTTCAACCTTTACCTCAGCAGGTAAAGACATGATAACATCATGAGAATATCCAAGATTTAACTCTAAAATTTGTCCTTTGGCTTCTGCACGATAACCAACACCAACTAATTCTTGTTTAATTTGATATCCCTGAGATACTCCTATTACCATATTATTAAGAAGCGATCTATAAAGCCCGTGTAAAGCACGATGACGCTTTCCGTCAGTAGGACGAGTAATGGTTAGAATTCCGTTGTCGATATTTAATTTAATATCCGGATCAACATTTTGTTTTAATTCTCCGAGTGGTCCTTTAACAGTAGCTACATTATCTTTGCTTACTGAAATAGTTACTTTTTCAGGAATGGAAATGGGTAATTTACCTATACGTGACATTTAATTTCCTCCGTGCGATTAATAAACGTAACATACTACTTCTCCCCCAATATTCCTCATCTTGGCTTCTTTATTGGTCATAAGACCTTGGGAGGTTGATACTATTGCAATGCCAAGTCCGTTAAGTATGCGCGGCAAATCTTCATGACCAGCATATTTACGCAAACCAGGTTTACTAATACGCTGAATTTCTTTTATTGCAGGCACTTTTGTTTCGGGATGATACTTTAAGGCTATTTTTATTATACCTTGAGGACCTTCATCTTCGAATTTATAGTTCAGAATATACCCCTTTTCAAACAATATTTTGGTAATATTCTTTTTCATATTCGATGCAGGAACTTCAACAACTTTATGTTTGGCTTTTAAACCGTTCCTTATTCTTGTTAATAAATCGGCGATTGGATCAGTCATTATCTGATATATTATTATTTTTTAAAATTATTACCAACTTGCTTTTTTAACTCCTGGAATAAGTCCCTGAGAAGCCATTTCTCTGAAAGTTATTCTGCTTACTCCAAATTGGCGTATGAATCCTCTTGGACGACCGGTGATTAAACACCTGTTTCTCAAACGAATCTTACTAGAGTTTTTAGGTAATTGGCTTAAGCCGGCATAATCACCTTCCGCTTTTAACTTGGCCCGTTTTACAGCAAATTTTTCTATTAATTTAGCACGCTTCACTTCGCGAGCCTTCATTGATTCTTTGGCCATGCTTAGATCTTTTTGAGGTTTTTAAATGGTAATCCGAATTCCCTAAGTAAAGAAAACCCTTCTTCGTCAGAATTTGCAGTTGTGATAAAGGAAATTTCCATTCCTAAGATTTTGGAAATTTTATCAATATCTATTTCAGGGAATATGATTTGTTCAGTAATACCTAACGTATAGTTTCCACGGCCATCCATTTTATTATTGATGCCTTTAAAATCTCTGATACGAGGTAATGATGCACTAACTAAACGTTCTAAAAATTCATACATCCTATCTTGACGTAAGGTAACTTTTACCCCAATGGCAGCACCTTTACGTAATTTGAAGTTTGAAATATCCTTTCTGGACACAGTTGCAACAGCTTTTTGACCAGAAATGTTTGTCAGCTCAGTAAGAGCAGTTTCAACTATTTTTTTGTCGGCAGTTGCCTGTCCAATCCCTTGGTTAATCACAATTTTGGTTAACCGGGGTACCTGCATCACTGATTTATAATTAAATTCCTTCATCAGTGCAGGAATTACCTCTTCCTTATACTTTGTCTTAAGGTTGGGAATGTATTTCATTATTTAATCTCCTCCCCTGATTTTTTTGCGTACCGTACCATTTTATTTTTATCGTTAAGTCTCCTTCCAATTCTGGTTGGCTTTCCAGAAGCTGGGTCAAGTACATTCAGATTTGAAATATGTACCGGAGCTTCTTTTTTAATGATTCCACCTTGTGGATGCTTAGAAGTAGGTTTGGTACTCTTTGATACCATATTTATACCTTCTACGATAGCTTTATTATCGCTGGCTAAAACTTCTAATACCCTTCCTTGCTGGCCTTTATTGTCTCCTGAATTAACAAAGACAACATCTCCTTTTTTAATATGTAATTTCTGGCTCATGTTTCGAGTATTTTTTTATAGCACTTCAGGTGCTAAAGAAATTATTTTCATAAAGGTATCGCGCAATTCACGAGCTACTGGACCAAATATACGTGTTCCACGTAATTCTTCCTGAGCGTTGAGAAGAACAACAGCATTGTCGTCAAACCGAATGTATGAACCATCAGCACGGCGAACTTCCTTTTTTGTACGAACAATTACTGCTTTGCTCACAGCACCTTTTTTAATATCACCCGAAGGTATAGCACTTTTCACCGAAACGATAATTTTATCGCCCAATGATGCGTACTTTTTACGTGTTCCACCAAGTACACGAATACATAAAACTTCCTTGGCGCCGCTGTTATCTGCAACAGACAATCTACTTTCTTGCTGTATCATGGTTATTTAACTCTTTCTATGATTTCAACCAACCTCCATCTCTTCAGCTTGCTAAGAGGTCTTGTTTCCATAATTTTAACTGTATCGCCAATATTGCAAGTATTAGTTTCATCGTGGGCATAAAACTTTGAAGTTCTATTCACGAATTTCCCGTACATCGGATGTTTCACTTTACGCTTCACCGCAATAACAATGGTATTGTCCATTTTATTACTTACAACGATTCCTGTACGTTCTTTTCTAAGATTTCTGGTTTCCATGTTGTGTCTTAACTTTTCTTCGATTCAGCAATTTGACGCATACGTAACTCGCTAAGTAATCTTGCAACATCTCTCCTTGCTTTTCGAATCTTTAAAGGATTATCAAGTGGAGAAATTGTATGATTCAATTTCATTTTATATAGTGCTGCCTTTTCTCCTTCAATTCGTTCCAGCAATTCTTTTGGTGCTAGATCTTTTATTTCGGCCTGTTTCATTTTTTAAGCTATTATCAGATTTGTTCAGCGTAATCGTGACGTACTATAAATTTTGTTTTTACAGGAAGTTTCTGTGCAGCTAAACGAAGTGCTTCTTTCGCTATTTCAAAGGAAACTCCTTCTGCTTCAATAATAATTCTTCCAGGAGTAATTGGTGCAACAAATCCTTCAGGTGCACCTTTTCCTTTACCCATACGAACTTCAGCAGGTTTTTTAGTTATTGGTTTATCCGGAAATATTCGAATCCAAATTTGTCCTTCACGTTTCATATAACGAGTTACGGCCTGACGAGCAGCTTCAAGCTGTCTACCGGTAATCCAGGCATATTCCATGGTTTTAATTCCAAACGATCCGAAAGATAGTTCATGCCCACGTTGAGCATTTCCTTTCATCTTCCCCTTTTGTTGCCTTCTATACTTTGTTTTCTTTGGTTGTAACATCTCTAAGGAAATTATACTATTACGTTACCTTTTATTTTTCTTTTTAAACCCTTGTTTTGGTTTTGCAGCCATTAATCCAACATTTGGTGAGAGATCTCTTACTCCAAACACTTCACCATTACAAATCCAAACTTTAACTCCAATTTGTCCAACTTTAGTAAGCGCTTCTCCAAGTGCATAATCAATATCAGCTCTAAAAGTATGTAGTGGAATTCTTCCTTCTTTGTACA
>Ga0316608_1000726_pt1 | contig 14267 bp, 11 predicted proteins | sample MIS2016152B_MG_FD_207673 | JGI IMG/M metagenome (GOLD analysis project Ga0316608, IMG submission 207673) | Microbial mat bacterial communities from Middle Island sinkhole, Lake Huron, Michigan, United States - MIS.2016.152B | ecosystem: Environmental > Aquatic > Freshwater > Lake > Sediment...
CGGAGGAGGAATTTTGCCCGATATTGAACTTGAAGACACTAAACTTAGCACGATAGCTCAAGCACTTCAAAAAAATGATGGGATATTTAATTATGTTACTTCCTATTATTACAAAAATCCTAATTTAGGAGATAAAATTCCAACACTTTCTGATGCTGATTTTGCCGATTTTAAAGCTTTTTTAAAAAGAGAAAATATTTCATTTGACACTGAAACCGAAGAGGCATTGAAAACTACTTTAGAAAAGGCAAAAAAAGAAAAAATTGACCAAACCATTAGCACTCAATATGAACAATTGATGACTGCAATCAAAAAAAGCGAAGAGGTTCTTTTAGATAAAAATCAAAAAGAAATAAAGAAATTAATTTTAGACGAAATTATTAAGCGTTATCAATATAAAGAAGGGTTATATAATTATTATACTAAAAATAATGCTGAAATATTGAAGGCAACTTCCATATTGGCAAATGCTCAAGAATATAATAAAATATTAAATTAAGTATGTTTAAATTATTCAAATATTCTTTTCTTTTCTTTTGTGGATTTGTTTTTTCGCAAGAAGAAGCTGTTCATTCGGTGTATTTTGAATTTGATAAATTTTCTATTGATGAAAAACAAGAAAATGAAGTAGTCGATTTTATAAAAAAAATAGATTCTACACGAATTGAATCGGTTGAAATATTTGGATATACCGATGATATTGGTAAAGACGATTATAATTATAAATTATCCAATAACAGAGCCTCAACCATTCGAAATAAATTGGTAGAAAGTGGAGTAAAAAGCAAAATTATTGTAACCATTGAAGGAAAAGGACGGATATTAATTGATGATGATATTGTTGAGAATATTCCCGAAAAACGCTCTAAAAATCGACGTGTAGATGTAGTTTTAAATTTAAAAAAATTACCTGTTTTAATTCTTCCAGGTTTATATAATACAATTCAAAAAAATCATGTTGTTGGCGACAGAGTCTATCTTGACAATATTCTTTTTGAAAGAGGAAGCAGTAAACTTACATCTACAGCAAAATTAGAATTAGATAAAATTGCACTGCTTTTAGCTCGTTATAAAAATATTCATTTTGAAATTCAAGGTCATGTTTGTTGCACGCCAAAATATCAAAAAGAAGCCATAGATAAAGACACCAAAAAACGTCAACTTTCTACTAATAGAGCTCAATCAGTCTATAAATATTTGGCTTATAGAAGAGTTGCTAAAACCCGAATGACTTTTAGAGGCTATGGAAATTCTGTTCCGCTTGGAAAAGATCCACAATATGATAGACGCGTTGAATTGGTTGTTACGAAGGTTTAAATATTCTCCTCATCTCACTAAATTTGAAAACTACCTCAAAAACTCTTCATAATTTGCAGGAGAAATAATGGCATAGTTAGAATTTGGATAAGCGTTTGAAAAAGTTTTTGAAAATTTTACTTTTTTGTGTTCATTCCATTTGAATTCATAAGCAAAAAAACCACCGTCTTTTTCTTCTACATAATCAATCTCTTGTTGGTCTTTTGTTCTCCAAAAGTATTTTTTAGCATAATTATTGTTGTATTCATTAGCTTTTACACGTTCTGAAACAAGATAGTTTTCAAACAAAGCGCCTATATCTTGTCGCACTTGAGTTGGTTGAAAATTATTGATGATTGCATTTCGAATTCCATTGTCATAAAAATAGACTTTTTTGGAAAGTTTTAATTCATTTCTTGCATTTCTATTTAAAGAAGTTAATCTAAAAATGATAAACGTTTTTTCTAATAATTGAATGTATGACTCAACGGTTTTTGCATCAAGTCCAATTAGATTGCCAATTTCATTATAAGAAATTTCTGAGCCAATTTGCAATGCTAAAGCTTGTAAAAGAGAAACTAATTTTTCTGGTTTTTTTATAGAATCAAGCATTAAAATGTCTTTATATAAATAGCTATCTGCTAAAAATTTTAAAATTTCTTGTTCGTTTCCTGTATTCATTATCACATCTGGATAAGAACCATAAATTAATCGAGTGGTTAAATTTCTTTTCTCAGTAAACAAACCATGATGATTTACAAGTTCTTGAAATGAAATTGGAAATAATTGATATTCTAGTTTTCTGCCCGTTAAAGGCTCGTTTAGTTTGTTTTTTAAATCAAAAGCAGACGAACCTGTTGCAATCAATTGAATTTCAGGATAATTATCATGAATAAGTTTTAAACCAATGCCAATATCAAAAATTCTTTGAGCTTCATCAATAACCACTATTTTATGATTGCCAATTGCATTTTTGAGTTGAATTGAGGTTGGTTTTGTGAAAATTTGTTGCACATCATATTCGTCTCCATTTAGCCATAAAATAGTTTCTTTGTTATTTAATAGCTGTTTCAACAACGTAGATTTTCCCGTTTGTCTTGCTCCTAAGATTACAATAACCTTTTTACTAAACAATTTACTTTGTAAACGATTTTCAATTACTCTGGCTATCATCTTGATTATTTTTTTCAAAAATACTACTTTTTTGGATTACATTCCAAAAAAAACACCACTTTTTTGGATTACACTCCAAAAAAGTGGTGTTTTTCTATTAATTCAATCAGAATGAAATAATAAAAAACTATCCCAATTTCATCTCAATATGCGGAATATCGTCTTCTAAATACATTTCGCTAGTTTGAATAAATCCGTTGGTTTCATAAAATTTCTTTAGATATAATTGTGCTGAAATGGTAATTTTGCTTTCGCCAAAATGATTTTTTATTCCTAAAATAGCAGTTTGCATCATTTCATGTCCCCATTTTCTGTCTCTAAAATCTGGATGAATGACAACACGACCAATAGAAGCGGTTTCAAAATAATTGCCTTTGTTGAATAATCGGGCGTAAGCCACAATTTGATTTTGAAACGTGCCAATCAAGTGCAAAGCTTTTTCATCTTTGCCGTCAATGTCTTGATAAACACAATTTTGTTCCACTACAAAGACAAACGAACGCAGTTGCATAATTTGGTATAATTCCTGTAAAGAAAGTTCGTTAAAAGGCTTTATTGTCCAATTTATTGTTGCCTTCATCTTGTTTTTTATTTAAAAATTGAACCGATTTTATAATGGCTTCCAATTCAAACATTAAATCTCTTTTTTGTTTGGATGGTGCATAACAAAAGCCTTCAATAATCATAATTCGATTGTTTGTTTTGTCAATTATGGCATAATTAATGAATGGTCCGCCCATATAATCGTGCACTAATTCCCAATTTCCACGCGTTTCAAAGGCTTCTTTTCCAAAAACTTTTGTTTTAGATAAATAGGGAGAAAATGCCGTTTCTGTAATCATTCTTGTATTTGGAACGGCTCCGTGAATAAATCTTCTTCCTATCGAATCTCTAATTTTTGTAATTCGACTGATGCTTTTATTGTCATTTTTGATGCTGTTTAAAGGCACTTGATAAAAAATCAAACTCAAGTTGCCACTTGTAATTTCTTTTTTCAGCCAAATAAATTTTTTGCCATTCAATACGATTCGATATTTTTGAGGAACATCAATTTTTATATTGAATTTTTGTGTAATTTTTTTGGTGTCAATTAACGAATCTCTTTTGATTTTTTTTTGATAAATTTTAATTTCGGATTGTTTAATTTTATCAATAATTAACGAATCGTTAGCTTGAATAGTGTCTAAAAGTTCTTGTACTGTTTTTCCTGAAATATGAACCACAATTTGTGGGGTAGCAAATTCGTTATTTTCAATTCTGAATTGGCTTTTGGCTTCTTTTTTTACAACAATAATGTTTCTTTTATTGGTCATAAAACCTTCTAAAAGTTTAACTGGAAATTGATTAAGTGTGAAAAGTGGTTCTTCTTGAGGCAGTCCAACTACGGGCGATGCAAATTTATTTCGAATACTATCGCCGACTTCGCCATTCCAAAGTTGGTCGTCAATAATAACCGAAACTTCATTTGTTTTTCCAGAGGTTTGAATAGCATCATTTTCTTTCTTAGAATTACATGATACAAAGAAAATCAGAAGTATTGAAAACAAAAAAAGGGTTTTATTCCTCTCAGAATAATACCCAAATTTATTGAAACATTTTGAATTATCCACCTATTTTTAATTTCATTCCTGGTTGTATGTTTTCGCCTTTGATTCCGTTCCATTTTTTTAAATCGGCTATTGTAACACCTGGAAATTGTTTAGAAATACTTGATAATGTGTCGCCTCTTCTAACCTGATATAGTTTAGTTTTGACTATTTTACTTGATTCAGCATAGCTTTCGTTGGCTTTTTTTATTGTGTTTTCTTTTCCAACAATTAGTTTATCTCCTTGTTTGATGTTAGTGTCTGATAAACTGTTTAATGCTATTAAATCATTGATGGTTGTATTATATTTTCTAGCTATTGTTCCTAAAAATTCTCCTTTTCCAACAAGGTGTTCTATGGTTTTTTCTTCTGAATTGGAAAGAACATCATTTTGATTCTGTCTTCCGTTGTTTGAAACTAATAATTTTGTTCCCTCTTTTACATTAGAATCAATCATTCCATTCCATTCTTTTATATCATTAACAGCTAAATTATATTTTTTTGCAATAGAAAATAAATTATCGCCTTTAACTACAACATAGAAACTATCTGTTTTTTGGGTGGTGTCTGTTTTAACTTCTTTTTTTAGGACATCGCTTTTTGATTTTTTGTGATCGACAACTGCAAGGTCTTGATTTTTATCTGAATAGGGTTGGTTTACTTCTTTTTTAACTAATGTAGTAACTTTTTCAATACTAATAATTTTTAAATTATCTCCAAGACCTATATTGTTTCCTTTTATTTTATTCCACTTTTTAATTTCAGCAATAGAAACTTCATATTTATCGGCTATTTTTCCTAATCCTTCACCTCGTTTTACTTTATGATATTTAATTATTTCTTTGTTTACAACTACTTTGTCGGTTGTATAAACTTTTTTTATTTTAGGTTCAGCATTGGCAACTTCAACCTGTTTCTCTATATCTTTTTTTAAAGCAGTAGAATCGGAAACAACTAGATTATTATTCTCTTTAAAAGTTGTTTTTTCGGTGGATAGAATTTTTAGATTTCTGCCTAAAAGAGCCGTATTTCCTTTTATTCCATTCCATTTTTTTAAATCGGATAGGGCAACATTATATTTTTCAGCAATTTCTCCTAAATTTTCACCTCGCCTAACTTTATGATATTTTGTTCTTGCAATATTATTATTGTTTAAGGAATCATTTGATTTTATAACCACCTCTTTTACATTAGGTTTTTCTCTTTTATTGGATTCATAATCAATATAGGCGTAAATTTTATCCTCATTTGAAGTGTAAATTGCAATTTTATCTTTGGGTAATCTCAAGAAATTATTTTCGCCTTGTATTGAAGGGATTTCATTTCGTTTATAGGAAGGATTAAAAAACTGCAATTCTGCTACAGGAATATCTAATAAATCGGATAGTTGTTTGAAAGTAGTGTGCTTTTTAACCATAATTGTGTCGGTAGCAAAATGATTGGCAACAGCTTTATTAGGAACAATTCCGTGTTCTTTATGATATTCAAAAATATAAAGGGTTGCTAAAAAAGCAGGGAGATATCCTTGGGTTTCTTTAGGTAGATTTTTTCTGATGTTCCAATAATTTTGTTGTCCTCCAGAGCGACGAATGGCTTTAGAAACATTTCCTGGTCCTGAATTATAGGACGCCAAAACCAAATCCCAATCGCCAAAAATTTTATACATGTTTTTCATATATACTGAAGCTGCTTGACTAGCTTTTATTGGGTCGCTTCGCTCATCAACATAAGAAGTTATGTTGAGTCCGTATTGTTTTCCGGTTTGATACATAAATTGCCATAATCCTGTAGCTCCAACTCTTGAAACAGCTTTTGGATTAAGTGCCGACTCGACAACGGCAAGATATTTTATTTCTAAAGGAATATTGTTTTTTGCCAATTCTTCTTCAAAAATTGGAAAATAAAATTGCGAAATTCCCATTAATCTTTCAAATCCTTTTTTTCTGTTTTTCAAAAACGATTTAATGACATTTTCTAAACCAATATTATATTCAATATTAAAAGGCGATTTTTCGTCAAGCCGCTTCAATCGCTCTTTTAATAATTCTGTAGGAAGCTCATAATCAACAGTTTTGTCAACATCAACTTTCTTTATATCCTCTATCAATGAACTATACATATCTAAAGAAACAAGCTCTTTCATCCAAAGACTATCGATACAACTTGCCATTTCATCGCGAACAAAAGTGGCTTTTATGGAATCTAAATAGGATATTTTTGGTTCGTTTTTTACAACAGAATCATATCTTACAGCTACTTCTTGTCCAAAAACAGAAGCAGAAACTACAAGAAGAAATGTTGTGATTTTATTTTTTATTTTCATATTATTGATATATTATCTTTTATCAATCCAATAGCATCGTCTATTTCATTGAGGTTTATCTCTCAATATTTTATTTATTAGAGCACAATTGTTTTCAACAAACAAGTTGTAAACAGCGATTTTATATCTATTTTATCGATAAATATTTTTTTAGTATTACAAGTATTTATACAAAGTTATATTTTGATAACGCAAATAGTGTTTAAATATTGTTAAATTCTGATTTTTAGTCTAATATCGCTTGAATTCCTGGTAAAATTTTTCCTTCAAGCATTTCTAACATAGCACCGCCTCCCGTTGAAACATAGCTCATTTGGTCTTCCAAACCAAATTGTTTGACTGCCGAAACCGAATCGCCTCCTCCAACAAGTGAGAACGCACCATTGGCAGTTGATTCAGCAATATATTCGCCTAATGTAATGGTTCCGTGTGCAAATTTTTCCATTTCAAAAACACCTAATGGGCCATTCCAAAGAATTGTTTTTGATTCCATAATAATTGTTTTGAAATTTTCTAACGATTTTGGACCCGCATCAAGCCCTTGCCAGCCATCTGGAATTTCACGAACATCTACAATTTGAGTTTCGGCATCGTTTGAAAAAGCATTAGCAGCAACCACGTCAACTGGAATGTGAATGTGAACGTTTTTTTCTTTTGCTTTGTGCAATATTTCTATGGCTAAATCAAGTTTGTCATCTTCGCAAATAGAATCGCCAATTTTTCCGCCAAGTGCTTTTATAAATGTAAAAGTCATTCCGCCACCAATTATCATGTGATCTACTTTGTCTAAAATATTTTCAATGACCGTTATTTTTGAGGATACTTTTGAGCCTCCAAGAACTGCCGTTACAGGTTTTACCGAATTTTTTAGTACTCTATTTAAACTTTCAATTTCTTTAGCTAAAAGCAATCCGAAGCATTTGTTGTTTGGAAAAAATTGGGCAATAATTGTGGTTGAAGCATGAGCTCTGTGCGCTGTTCCAAATGCATCGTTAACATAAATATTACCTAGTGAAGCAAGTTCTTTGGCAAAATCAACATCGCCCGCTTCTTCTTCTGGATAAAATCTTAGATTTTCTAGTAATAAAACTTGCCCTGGTTTTAGGTTTTCAGAAGCATTTTTTGCAATAATTCCTATACAATCTGAAGCAAAATCAACTGGCGTTTCAAGAACTTGAGCAACAGTTTGAACAATATGTTTTAGCGAATATTTTTCTTCTTTTCCTTTTGGGCGTCCTAAATGCGACATCAAAATAACGCTTCCTCCATCATTCAAAATTTTATCAATGGTTGGTTTAGCAGCTTCAATTCTATTGGTGTCCGTTACATTAAATTTTTCATCTAATGGAACATTGAAATCCACTCTAATGATAGCTTTTTTATTATTGAAATTGAAGTCGTTTAGGGTTTTCATTTTGTTTGATTTTATGATTTTTATTACAATTAATGCTACAAATATAACAAATTTGTTTTCTAATTAAAATGACAAAAGTCAATTGAGTTTATTAGACAAACTCAACATAAAAATTTAGTATCCTTGAAAAATGATAACAACAGATAAAAATAGTTTACAAAATTATAATTTTATTGAACTATTCGCAGAATAGGGGGTTTTCATTTGGCATTAAAATCTATGGGGGCAGAATGTGTTTTTGGTTTTGAACAGATAATTCCAACCACCCATATAAAATAAACCCAGCCGAATTATTTAATTTTAGTTAAAACCTTTTTGTTTATAGCTTTTTTTGATTATTGTTTTCTGTTATCTTTGTCTAATGCAATTTTCAGAAATTTTAGGTCACGAACACATTAAAAATCACTTGATTCAAAGTGCAAGTCAAGGTCGAATTCCTCATGCTCAATTATTTACTGGTCCTGAAGGAAGTGGCACTTTGGCTATGGCTATTGCCTATGCTCAATATATTGTTTGTCAAAATTCAGGAAAGGAAAATTGTGGCGAAAACAAATCTTGTAATCTCAAATTTGAACATTTAGCACACCCCGATTTGCACTTTGTGTATCCAACTGTAACTACTGAAGATGTAAAATCGAAACCAAAAAGTATCGATTTTATTCAAGACTGGAGAAAATTTGTTAGCGAAAATCCTTATGGTGAAATATCCGATTGGTATAAAGTATTAGGGGTCAACAACAAACAAGGCGAAATTCGCGTTGATGATGCCCAAGAAATTCTAAAAGCATTAGCACTAAAATCTCTGGAAGGAAGTTATAAAATTATGATTATTTGGATGGTTGATAAAATGAATATTGCCGCTTCCAATAAGTTGTTAAAACTTTTGGAAGAACCAACAGATAAAACTGTTTTTTTATTGATTTCTGAAAATGAAGAAGATATTATTCAAACCATTCGCTCTCGTTGTCAAGTATTACATTTCAATGGTTTGCCCGAAAAAGTAATTATAGACGCATTAGTTTCACGCGAAAATGTAGATGAAAAAAAAGCACAAAAAATTGCACATCAAGCTCAAGGTAATTATAACAAAGCTTTGCATATTTTAAAGGAAGACAACGACGAATTACCTTTTGAAAAATGGTTTGTTGGCTGGGTTCGTGCAGCATTTAGAGCCAAAGGAAATGCTTCGGCAATTCAAGATTTAATAGTTTGGAGTGATCAAATAGCTAGCCTTGGTCGAGAAGCTCAAAAGAAATTTTTGAATTATTGTATTGATATGTTTCGTCAAGCATTATTACTTAATTATCAAGCAAATACATTGGTTTATATGGAACCTGCTGTTGAAAATTTTAAGTTAGAAAATTTTGCTCCTTTTGTCAATGGAAATAATATTTCTGATATTTTTAAAGAACTTTCAGATGCTTCTTATCATATAGAACGAAACGGAAATGCAAAAATAATTTTAACCGATTTATCTATAAAACTCACTCGTTTAATTCATAAAAAATAATTTTAAAATATATCTTAAATTTGTATACCTTTAACATTGTAAAATATTAAAAATAAATTAAAATGAATAATACAGCATCCGTTTTGGTTTTAGTTTTTTTAGCAATAACATTCATTATGTCTGCTCATGATAAAATTTTTCATTGGAAAGACAATATGACATGGATGAAACCACATTTTGAAAAATCAATTATTAAAAATTATGTTCCTCAAACAACGGGTGTTCTTTTAATTTTTGAATTAATTACAGGTGTTTTATGTGTTGTTGGAATCGTTGAACTTTATATCAATGGCGGCAGAATGACCGGATTTTATGGTTGTGTTTTTTCGTGTATTAGCTTATTAATGATGCTTTTTGGTCAACGTTTGGTTAAAGATTTTGATGGGGCTCGAACCATTGCCATTTATTTCATTCCAGCCATTTTAGGTGTTTTTTGGTTAAGTTAAACCAAACTTGCTTTAAACATTTTCAATTCGTCCCAAGAGAATTCATCGCCATATTTTTCTTTTAATTCTGACACTGAATCGCTTGAAAAGCCAATAAAAATTTTGGTTAATTTTTGAATTCTATCTTCATTTAAAACATCTGATAAAGCAATGGTTTTACTTTCAATCAATTTTGCCAAGTGACCACCAATGGTTTGTTCTGTTAGTTTTCTACTGATTGCTATTTCCTGGATGGGCATATTTTGAATCCAAAGTTCATAGGTTTCTTGAACTGTTGATTTTTTTGGTTCTGAGGTGTCTTTTTTAGCTTTTTTCTTCTTTTCGTATTGGTTTACATCTGTGTTTTCTTCAATTAGAAAACTATTTTCTTGCTTAAATTGCTCAGCAACAGATTTTAACTTATTAATTTTATAATATTTAATTTCATCCGAAACTAATTTTTCATTAGAGATAGAATCTCCTTTTGAAATTGTTTCAATCAACAATTTTGCTTTCATCAATTGCAAAACTGCTATTACTTGCAAATCTTCTAAAACTAAAAGCTCTTCATAATATTCTTTAACCTTTTTGATTCGTTTTATTTCTTCTAATTTCCATAGAATTTCAAACACAAGATTATCTAAAAATTTAAAAAAATAGTTGTACGCGGCTTGAATCCTTTCGTTAATAAAATTTAAATCAACATCTTGCGAAAATAATTTATTTAATTGAGCAATAAATTTTCTTGAAGGATCAATAAGTTTTTCAATTTCTTCTGTTTGTTTTATTGCCCATTTAGCATGCTTGGATTTTTCTGAAACTTCTGATTTTTCATTATAACTAAACCGATGATTGCGCCATTCTTGAGATAAATCATTCCAGTCAAAACTGTTAATCAAACAGTTATGGATAAAATCTTTGGTTTCTTTTTTTAAAGTGGTTTCAAGTTGCTCTTCAGAGGCTTTGTTTAAAGAGTAATTCATCACATCTTGATCATTTGAAATGCCGTTCATTTGTAATGGTGAGAGCAAAATTAAGCCATTTAAAGAACGTAAACGAGACAGAGCCACATAGGCTTGACCAGAAACAAAAACATGTGAAACATCGAGTGCTGCCTTGTCAAAAGTTAGCCCTTGACTTTTATGAACAGTAATAGCCCATGCCAATTTTATTGGATAATGAACAAATGTTCCTAAAACTTCTTCTTCAATTTCTTTAGTGTTTTCGTTGATTGAGTATCTTATATTCTGCCATTCATATTTTTCAACTTCAATTGTAGTGTTTTCTTCAGGAAAATGTACCATGATTTCTCTTTCAGAAATTGATTTTATAAAACCCATTTTTCCGTTATAGAATTTTTTTTCTAAAGCTAAATCGTTTTTTACGAACATAATTTGTGCCCCTACTTTTAACTCTAAATTCTCATCTATTGGATAAATTTTATATGGAAAATCGCCAGAAATTTCAGCTTTATAAACTTTTTTTATACCCTCTAAATCTTCTAAAGATTGATGGTTGATACTATCTGCTTTGATATTATGGGTTGTTAAAGTAATATAGCCTTTATTGGCTTTCAAATCAAAATTTGGTTGAACAAATTGATTCAATATTAAAACATCCTCTTTTGTTATATTATTGTTTCTCAAATTATTAAGCACAGAAATGAATTGCTCATCGGTTTGACGAAATATTTTAGATAATTCTATATATAAGGGTGGGTTTTGCTCAATGACATGGGCATGAAAAAAGAATTTTCCTTTATAATAATTCTTTAAAGTTCTCCATTCTTCATCACGAATAATTGGCGGAAGTTGTAACAAATCGCCAATAAAAAGCACTTGAACACCTCCAAAGGGGCGGTTTTTTTTTCTAACAGATTGCAACATAAAATCGATTGCATCCATCAAATCTGAACGCAACATGCTGACTTCATCAATGATAAGCAATTCCATGTTTTTAATGACAGCTTTTTTTAAACCACTCATTCTGAAATGCCTACGCAATGAGGCTCGGGTTTCAAATTTGGAATTTTCGTTAAACTGTGCTGTAGAATTATCGGGAATAAAACCACAAAGAGGCAATTGGAACATGTAGTGAATGGTTACTCCGCCTGCATTTAAAGCTGCAATTCCTGTTGGAGCTACTACAACACACTTTTTATGTGTGGTTTGAATAATTTTTTTTAGAAGAGTGGTTTTTCCTGTTCCTGCACGCCCTGTAAGGAAAATTGAACGGTTGGTTTGATTGATAAATTGCAAAACGTATTTTGCTTCTGCTGATATAAATTCCATTGGCTTGTATTTTAAAAACAAAGGTAACTATTTGATATTAAATAGCAAAAAACAGAAGATGTAAATATTTTAAAAACAGAAAATCCCTAATCTAGAATGGATTAGGGATTTGAGCATAGAAATTATATTCTATTATTTTTTAACATCTACATTTTTATTAGTCGCTTTTTCCTCCTTCTTAGCTTCTGATTTGTATTTGTCATTAACAATTTTAATTAATTCTTTAGTAACATCATAATTTTCTTTGGCAAATAATACGGTGGCTGCTTCGCCTGTTCCAAAAACATAATCGTAACCTTTATCTTTACCAAATTCTTTAAATGTTTTTTTGTATTTGGAAACTAAACTATCCATTTCAACACCACTTTCTCCTTGAAGTTGCTGTAACATTCCTTGCTTTGCATATTGCAATTGTTGCTCTTTTTGTTGTAATTCAGCTCCCTTTTGTTGTGCCCAAGCTTGACCATTTGCCATAGCGTTTTTATTAAAATTTGCAGCTTCATTTTCAAATTTTGCGGCTTCAGCTTGCAATTTCGAACCCATTTCTTCGGCTTTTGCTTTATATTTTGCCTCAATATCTTTGGCTTCGGTGCTTTCTTGCATTAATTTTGACGTGTCAATATAAGCGGTTTTAAATTCTTTTGTTGTTTCTGATTGGTTACACGAAATCAAAGTTGTTGAAAGTGCAAAAATTGTGATAATTTTTTTCATTTGTTTTTGTTGATTTTTTAATATTTGTCAAAAGTATAAAATTTTAATTTGAAAAAATTAAAAGTTATAAAATAGACGTTTTTTGTTAATATTGTTTTTTGTTATTGTGTTTGAATTAATAATAGTTTTTTATTATTAAAACCGGCTTTGTTTTGTTCGATATAAAGAACAATCTTTGTTTTGTTATATTGCTTTACAAATCGCTTATTTTTATTAAAATTTAGCGCTTATTTTAGTGTATAGCGTTTTTAATTACATAAATATGCGATGAAAACTCCGAATTTTTGCTTCCGTAAAGATTGGACTTCCATCCTACCCAAAAAGCTTTAAGATAATTCATTTTTCCGGTTTTATATTTTTCGGATAATAAACTAACATAAAAACTATCAAACTTCATGGGAAGCACTTTTTCTAAATTCAAATTTTCTTTGGCAAATAGCCTTTGAATAGCTGTTTTTGAAAAATGCCACAAATGGATTGGCACATCAAAAGCTGCCCAATATTTTCCATAATAATTAGCATCAAACGAATTGAAATTTGGAACGGCAATAATAATCGTTCCCGTTGGTTTAATCAATCGTTTTAATTCTTTTATTTGATGTTCTAAATCGGGAACGTGTTCTAAAACGTGCCACATGGTTATAATATCAAACGACTGATTTTCTAATTCTGTTAAACTATCTACAAACGAAACTCCTTTATTTTGAGAAATTGTTTTTGCTTTTTCGCTGGGTTCAATTCCTGTTGTTTCCCAACCGTCTTTTTTACAAACAGCTAAAAAATCGCCTACGCCTGCTCCAATGTCAAGAATTTTTCCTTTTGGCGATTGTGAATTGATTAGTTTCAACTTGTTTTTCAAAGCAATACTTTTTACAAATTGATACATTTTTTCAAATAACGATCTATTTCCGTCGGTATGCGAAATATAATTTACGCTTTCATAATAACTAGGAAGTTTTTCTAAAGACGGTTGCGGATGCGTAACCAACATATCTAAATCTTCATCATGAAGCAATTCAAATACTTCTTGAGAAACGGAATAATCTTGTACTTTTAAAAAGAATTTCATTATATAAATTAAAATTTGAGAATGTTTTTTTATTAATTATACCAACAATAATAGGGTTTAACAAAGCTGTTTCACGTGGAACAATATGATTTTAGATTTTAGATTTTAGATTTTAGATTTTAGATAATAGATATTAAAATGTTGATTAAACCAAAAAAATATTTACAAATACAATCCAATCTTTCATATGAAACCTGAAACCTGAAACCTGAAACCTGAAATCTAAAAATCTCATCTTCCTAAATGGATTAATAATACCGAAATATCGCTTGGTGAAACGCCGCTAATTCTTGAAGCTTGTGAAATGGTAACTGGTCGAATGGCGGTTAATTTTTGTTTGGCTTCAATTGACATGGATTTTATTTGATAGAAATCGAATTCTGCTGGAATTTTGAAATTTTCTAAACGGGTTAGTTTTTCGGCATTTGTTCGTTCTTTGTCTATATATCCAGAATATTTCACTTGAATT
>Ga0316608_1000727_pt1 | contig 14259 bp, 14 predicted proteins | sample MIS2016152B_MG_FD_207673 | JGI IMG/M metagenome (GOLD analysis project Ga0316608, IMG submission 207673) | Microbial mat bacterial communities from Middle Island sinkhole, Lake Huron, Michigan, United States - MIS.2016.152B | ecosystem: Environmental > Aquatic > Freshwater > Lake > Sediment...
AACTACCTCCATGTGAAATGTGAAATTAATTATTATAGTCAACGCCACAACTGTCAACAGTGCCATCTCCAAAGTTAAGGCCCTGACCGTAGCCACCGTCATCACTATAGCCATAACCACAACCATGACCATGCCCACAACCTGTACCACAACTAGAACCAGCTCCGTCATTGTCGTCAAAGCCACTGATAAAGCCATAGTCGAAACCAGCAGCATTGCCATCTCTAGATTTGGTTCCAGAACCAGATGCATGGCCAGAGCCACAACCAGATTTGTTATTCATGGCAAGAGTCTTCATTGCCACCATAGCGGGGGCCATAGCCAGCACCGGAGCCACGGCCAGAACCGGAGCCGTAGTTACTACCAGAGCTGGCACCAGAGCCAGAGCCTCCGCTGAAGCCAGCACCATGCTTAGTACCAGAGCCAGAGCGATACATACTTGAGTCGTAACCATCCATACTTGAGTCGTAACCATCCATACCGTCACCAACCATTTGCACCACCTATTTAATAAGCCATTGTGAAATTAGCCATAGCCATCGCCATCGCCATTGCCATCGCCACTACTCGTACCATAGTCATGGCCAGAGCCATCGCTAGTCCCGTGTATGCAACCTTCAGTTTGCATTGCCCCACCTTGATTAATTATAGTTAAAATTAAAGCCGCCACCTGAAAGTCAGATGACAGCTATATCTCTCTACTATAGTTATTTCAGAAACACTATACTAATAACATCACTTCTTCTTAATTACCCTTGACATTTCAGAAAGTGTTAATGACAGGTCTTCTTTGTTCATAAGAACTTTTAACAACCTCTCATCAATAGTGTCTTGAAGAACTATATCAAACACTGTGACATTGCTTTTTTGCCCCTGTCTATATTGCCTGCTAATTGCCTGATCCCTTTGAATAAATGAATACGAGTTATTAAAAAACACTTGGTAATTTGAGTATTGCATATTTAATCCAACACCCATCTTACTTGGATTGGCAATCATAAACTGGTGCTTGCCCCCCTTGAATTTTAATGATTGATCGTATGCGTTTTGAGACCCGACACATGTCAGGTATGAGTCTTTTCCAAACGCCTTCTCTACGCGCTCAGAGATGAGCTTTACAGCCATCTTGTACGTAGTCCATATAATAGTGAGCCTATTCTGCGGGATGTTGTTCAGCACTTGTATAAGCGTATCCATTTTAGGATTACTGTCCATCAATATGGTGTTGGACGCATCGATCTCGTGCTGCTCATCATCTATAAGAAATCGTGTATTGATATAAAATCCACACGCTACCTGCCTTAACTTTCCAATCAAAACGAATGCGCTCTTTGCCCCTATAGTATCGCTACATGAATTATTACAGTGTTCTTTATTTATACATTTGGAACACATGTCTTCCACGGTTGCAATGAGGGTGTCACGCATTTCATCATATACTTTTTTATGAGCGCCTGTCATTTGACAGTTTATTTTTTCAAATATCAGATCGGGGAGATCTAAGCACTCTTCTTTGGTGAACTTGATTGTTATATTGCCGACAATCTGACTAACGGCTTCCTTAGACCCTTTTACTGGAACCCAAACATACTCATCAGGGTCTACTGCATACATATACTTTCTTCTAAAATATTCATATTTAGCATATGGTAAATTGTCTGGCCCAAGAAATCTGAATGGCATAAAGAATGACATCAAATTATTTGAGTGTATTGATCCGCTGACTATGTACTTAAATCGTGCATGCTCAAATTTCTTGATGATACTTTTTGTCTGTGCTGACGTATGGCTACCTATTCGATGAGCCTCATCACACACAATGATGTCAAAGTAATAATCAGGAATCAAATCTACTATACCTCTCATAGACTCATAGTTAGAAATGTAAATATCATAGTCAACATTCTTTTTAGCCGACTTGTACTTCTTGTTGATAACCTTGTTGGTATTATCAGCCCCATCCAATACCACGCCTCTCAAGTGTGGGACCTGATCAGCCATCTCTGCCAATACATTCTCTTTAACCTGACTAAGAGTTATAACAAGCGCCTTTTTAGCTATGCCTGTTTTTATTCTTTGGTCTATCATCCACAAGTAAGAGCCAGTCTTGCACGTTCCAGGGTCTGCATTAATACAACAGCTGTCAGTGAACATCATAGCATTGTACATGATCTTCTGATGTTCAAGGGGTTTGTAAATCCCCTTTACATCATATTCAAATTTAATGTCACCACCATACTGAGATTTAATCTTCTCTATGTTGGCTATTTTCTTTGAAGTGTTTGTTACAATCCTATTTATAATGTCACTCATCCCGGGACCAAGCACGATGTCTTCATAGCTTTTAAAGCTGTACACTTTTGGTGAGGATCGGATTGGAGCAATAATTTTATTTTGACCTCTTACCTTTTTCCCATCCATCGTTGGCATTACGACATCCAAAGTTGTCTGCTTGTCAAATTCAACAAGCACTTCGTTATTTTCGTATTGATACAGTTCCACTAATACCTCTCATTCACCCAATTAAAGTATCCTGTTTTGATATGATTGTTTTCGACTATGCATATTAAATGCAGGAGTTTTTCGTTACTCCATTTGGGTAGTGGTATTGAATACTTGTAGTCAAGTGCTGATTTTAATTTTTCAGTATCAATTGTAGTTGTCGCGTTCGCCATCAATGTGATAATGAATGGTTTAAGGTTGGATGGAAGCAACAGGTTGTCTGCGCTGTCGCTTTTGAACACATCCCTGTGTATTACATCATTCTCCATTGCAAGGGCTTCAAGGCGCTCTGAGATCTGTTTAAATGCATGCCCGGTAAATTCAATACCAATACCACCATTACCAGAATTGATAATGTCAGTCCTGACAGTCTCAGACAACCTCTTCAAATTATACAACTGTATTTCAAGTGACCGTGCTTCACTTATTATTTTTGAGTACTCTACGTATGCTTCACTAATGTCATCAACCATTTGGTTCCGCCTTAAATATTAAGAAGTTGTTATCTCCATCTTGAATGGTGTTTAGAAACTTACAATCATTTAAACTTATATTGTAAGCAATTTCGAGCAGCTCATTTACAATAGCAAGGCTTTGTGTGATGAGACCACTCTTGAATTTGTTTAACCCATATACATGTTCCGACTTGTCGTTCGATGTCAATAACTCTATAGCTAAAAAATTAACATCCAGGTATTGTGAGTTGATGTGTATTTTTACAAAACGCACTCCACCAAATGCCTCCGGGTTATTATTAATAAAAGACCTCGGAACAACGACCCTTTTGCTATTGGATATGTATGGTGGCTTGTTGTTAACACTGCGCTTGTTTAACATGATTCCACTAATTTTGATTCTGAATATTTCTGTATCGGTGGGGTTAAAGCGCTCTATAAAAACGTCTGCCTTACATCCAACATACTCATCTAATATTAATGGAAGATGTGTAAACACTCTACTCTTTGACGTCTGAATCTTAAGTTGACTTTTGTATTTTTTTTGTAAAGAAGAAAGTGCGACGACGGTTAAGTCGTCACACCCATCTTTCAAAAACAAATACTGAATAAACTTAATGTCTTCGTCAACAATCTTTTTAATAATTTCAGGATCTCCAATTGTAAAATCCCTATTTTTGATTGTTAATTGATGCATCGTTTCTCCATTACTTGTTTTTTACTTTTTCTTAAGTGTGTTTGCAATAATTTGTACAACAACACCTTCGAATAAACCTACTACAACACTAAAAACCCCACATACTAACATGGCAACCATCGACACTCCTTTGCTTAAAGCATCGGGTATGCTTAAGCAAAGAGTGCACTACTTATTAATGAAGCCTTTGTCTTCAATCTCCTTTCTTGTATAGGCATTAAATGTATTTTTGGTAGTTCTTTTGGATATCTCATCAATCTCTTCAACGGTAAATTCAATACCTTTTGCTTCTTTGAGAGACTCCATACTAGACTGGGTCATAGAGAAAAACTTGATCGCATATTCTACAGGGATACCTTTTTTAAATAAGGCCATCATTGTTTTTCCCGAGTCGTAGTCTCTTCCTTCTGACAGATGAAAATCAAGACGAGCATTATCATCTATGTACACGTCACTCTCGCAACGTTCCACAAATGCCTTACACAATTTTGTAAGCCTTGCATTCTCATTTTTGTTTGCTTCGACACGCTTCCAAGCACGCTGACAATCATCAATGGTACTAATTGTAAATGACATGGGGTCATCCATATTATTAATAAACTGCTTATTAAATAACGGACACACTCCAACCTCACCCACATGACACACATGGCAAAACTCATTACGCCTTGGCATAAAGCTTTTACCATCAGTCTTTAGCGACTCGTCTTTTGCCGATTGTACTGACTGCTCGATCCAATCGATAGTCTCTTTGATAATGTGATCAACATTGTCAAACTCAACCTCTATTGTTTCGCCATGCCTGAGGTAGTCGATACGTATAACTACTTTGTGAAATGATCCTTTGGGAAGCATTTTACTAATCGCCAAGACATAACATTTTAGCTGACGATCTTCTTTAAGATCTTCAACCTTCATCGCTTTTCTTGATGACTTGTAATCGACAATGGTTACCACCCCATCGATATACTCCACAACATCAACCACAAATCTAAAGAACACATTCTTGCCAAAAAAGTCGCTGACAATATTCCAATCCTTGTCAACAGCAATTTTCTTTTCAAAGACCATGACACCATTAGGGCGTACAGAGAAGTCCTTATTCATATAGAATGTAGACATAATTCTTTTTACATCACGTATCACATCGACATCATTGCATTGAAAATTATTTATTGTTTTCATTACAATGTCCCAGTATGTCTCTTCATCAGGCATTGATGGGATCTCATATGAATTGGCATCAAGCTCAGCATCCATCCTGGTGATCAGCGGAGCGATTCCAGCCATCCCAAGCACAGTCTGCGCTGTAGTCCTCTTATCATACAGATAACCAGCGAGGTGCCTGTACGTAAGCTCTGAGTCATCTTTGACTTTTGCATACTGAATCAGAGACGCTTTGTCAAATTTCAACTCTTTGCTGCGTACTGCATCTGAAAAATACACCTCAAACTTATTTAAGAACAGCTCACGATAGCACCACTGCCCGACCAACTCTGCGATCTTGTGGCATATACTACCAGTTGTCAAGTAGTCAACTTGAGGCTGCTTCATGCCTCGAGCATATGACATAAACCATTTGAATGGACACTGGTTGTATAGGTTAATACGTGAATATGAATATGCCTGGTTAGATACAACTGCCTTATCAGCATCTGTTGGAATAACCCCCATAAATTCAAAGTTGCGATTCTCAAACACTTTCTCAGACACGCCTGTAAAGATTGATGTTTCAGCTTTCTTGGCCTCATCTTTTTCATTCAGCTCAAGTAGGCGCAGGCATAATTGAATGGTTCTCTCAGTATCATACTGTGCCCTGTGAGCCCCATTATCATTCCACTCAATATTTAATCTTGTACATGCTGTCTTGAGCTTGTTGCCGCCAGTAAAGCGCTTTCGACACTCAAGCAGTGTGTCAAACATTGCTACAGGCTCCACCTTCAAAAACTTGGAATCGAATGCAATAATATTATGCCCAACAGCAATTCTGTCACCAAGGAACTCTGCAAACTCTTCTCTTATCCCATCGCCAAGATAGCTCTTGGCATCCTTAACATCTTCGTAGTAGATGTTGTTGACCTTCGACGCTCCGGCAGGAATAAATCCGGACATAGGTCTGCACATGCGATGGAATATTTGGCCAATTTCACCAGATTTGTTAAACTCGATTGCACATATTTCAACGATCTCATCAGAGTTGTGATTAAGGCCACATGTCTCAACATCTACACCTACATACTTAAATTCAGACATTATCTTTACCTTTTTTTAATTGGTGAGAGCCTGCTTGATGGCAGGAATTCAAAAGATTGGTATCTCATTGACACAACGTCCCCATTGGGAGCTTGAGGATCTGCTACCCATGCTACATTGTTTTTTAAAAACGTATCAATGTTTGCCTCATCATCTATCGCCACCACAGCATTAAACACTATGGTGATATTTTTCTTAATTAAATTTGCCATTATTCATCATCCTCTAGTTTGTCAATATACGATTGTAGTTTATCAAACAGTTTAATATACAGCACAGCATCATCCTTTGATTTTGAATTTGACAACAATGCGTTTACTCCTGATAGCATTATTATCATTTCAAGCTTAGAGAAGTCTGTTTTAATGTTAGTAATATCCTGTCTTACTTTTATCCCAAAATCTTTTTGTATCCCATCCTCAAGTTCTTTAATCCTACTTATGTTTTGGGTAGCCTCAAACTCCATAAGTATCAATTTGTTTTGATACATACGTATGGCATTCGTCTTGTCGTCAAGAGCTTGTGTGATAGAGCCTACAAGCCCCTTTACATCAATATCTCGCCTTTTATACTTTATTGCAAGAGCAATAAACGCACAGGCAAATGCTCCTGACAACCAATAAAAAAATAACATCATACTACCTCCACTTGTTAAGATGTAAAAAAAATGCATAACTAATTATTGATATGGGCCAACACACAACAAGGACCATATATAGTGCACGTTATGTTTGACGAAACATCAAACAACAAATACTTATGCATGAGACACAACTAAGAATTGACAGTGAGATTAATTGAAGGGTGAGTAGGAAACCCAGAAAATGTTTTGGGTCTGGGTTTCTACGTAAGCCTTAAGATTAATATCTTTAATAGTAGAAACTATACCTAACGAAACATTAGGCGATTTAAACTTGTGTCCTGACAAAAATGTGTAGCTGAAAATTGAAATGTTAAAATCCAGGTCTTAGGGCAGCGCTGGAATAAGAATGTTTTTTTATTCTTTTCCAGCGACAGGCTCCTAATACCTGGATAAAACACAAAACCTTAAAACAACTGCTTGACGAATCGCCAAGCTATTAATCCTACACTAAAAGCATAACTAAAGATTGAAGCCACGTTGGAAATTTAAAACAGGGCGGCCAGTAAGCTCTGGAGATGCAGTGAAGCACGGTATTGTGTGCGAACGGCATCGTAAGAGGCTGGATGGCGGCGTTTTTTATAATTCTCCAACACTGTTGATAAACTTAAAAGTCCAACGAAACGTTAGACAAACGATCTTATGCTTTACAAGTACTAAATGCAACTAAAATATCGACACCGTTGTAGGTTAGTGCCTTAGGTTGGGAAAAGCCCGTCGAAAGTGACGAAGCATTTTGGCGGTACTCCGACATATGCTTAAGTCCTTTCGGACGTGCGATTTCCCAAACGGTTGGCCCTAAGCGACGACCGGTTAACTAATTCTTTTTAATCTTTAGCGAAACGCTAAAATAATAAATCTTGCATTTTTCCGCATGTAACTAAGAGATTGATGGAATGTGTCCAGCAGCCGCAACGGGGGTCGCGGGGTCCTTCTTTATCGGTCCCCGCGTCCTAGTGCGGCCTGCGGGCCACTCTAACAGTATTTCAATGAGCCTTAACGAATCGCTAAGCTTATAATCTTACACGCCAGTGTGTTACTGGAGGTCGAGGGACCTAATGAGCCATCAGTACCAAACTCTGGTATTGATGGCTCGTGTCCCATAGTAAACTCAACCGTTGACGAGGCATCAACAAAAAAATCTAACACACTATGTCAACAGGGTATTAATAACCTCTGCTACTTTTGCCTCATCATTCTTACTAAGTGAAACATCAGACGCGTCACTGTAGTTCGAAATATCTGTGGCGCCATCTATCATCTCGTCGTTGGAATTTATTGTAACAATTCCATCAGAGACTTCAACAGCATCATCATCTTGTGGTATAATGCTTTCATTGCTTATCAGCAACTTCTCATACGCCCCACTCAACAATGTAAAATTGCCACGCTCACCAACCATGGTGGCAGTTTTGGCCTTACTGTCAAGACCTCGCTTGATGGGCCCCATGATGGATTCAACCAGGTTTTTGGATGGCATGATATCGGTAATGAATATTTCCCGCCCTCCAGACTTGATTTTCTTATGGACCAACATAAATGTCGCTCCAAAGAACCCATCAAATGGCAACATCTTGCCAGCCTCACCCTGCTTCACAACGTGTGCAGCATTGATCAGAGCCCACATGTCACTTAGACTTGACTCTATCCCAATAATAGTATTGATACTGCCTGTATCGAATCTATAAGGGTTTGGTGTCAAATCTATAATTGGGAAGAATTTACCCAACCCATCAGGCTTACACTTTTTAGCTTGATAGTCTGGACAATCCTCATATGGGCACGTTTGGCAATCTCCGAAAGACCTGTTAACCCACTCTCGCTCACCGGCGTTGTTGGTCGTAAGGTACCTGGCGACAGTTCCAAGCCCATTGCTCTTACACTGCAACCCATCAGCCGAGTACATGGCCAACGAGCTCTCCCACATCTCTTGAGGGGTCTTGCACAAGCTTACGATAGGAATTTTGCGTGGGGTCTTTGATGCTGAGTTTATTCTCTCAAGCTCTGCTTGAATAGGCTCATTAACCTTCCACTCTTTTACCACAAAGCTCTTCCCACTCGCTGTCTTGGTAACATCCAACTCAAACAACATCCTGAAGAACCCGGACGCTACCGGATGGTTCTTTTTGTTTGGTCCTTCGTTTGGTGCATACCCAGCAGAAATCTTTCCACGATACTTGGTCACCCTGTTGATTACGCCTTCAGCAGAATGCGTTAACCCCTTAATCATGCCAACCCCTTAATTAAAAATTTTCGACAGTCTCGATGTTAGATGTCATCGTAACCCCAAGCTCACTTGCAGCTTGTGCTTGTGCACTCGTCGTAGTATCGATTGGTGGCGGGATGTCAAATGGAATGTGGTCATTCGGGTTGTTCGTAACAGCTCCATCAGGGATTGATACGCTGACATCTCCAGCTTTAAGGGCTGAGAGAGACTTGACATTCATCGACAACTTGTTATTGCGATACTCAGACTCAATTGTCACATACACCTTGCACTTCATCTTGTGATCACGAGACACAGTGTACGTCCCGTCCGCATTTTCTGCGAACTCTGCGATCATATTTGACTCTACCCATGGCATATCTGTCATGTGGATGTCATTATGACCAAGCAATGCAACAAGGCGTGGCTTCAACATTTTCAGAGTCTGCTCAAGACCATCCGGCGTTGCTGCCTTCTCCTTTGTCGGATACAAGACAAGGTTGGTCCATACGGTGCTGCCTTCGGGGACAAGCGCAGTTCCGCAGCTATTGGCGACTCTCAACGAAATAGACACGATGGCTGCCGACTTCTCGGTTACCTTGAACTTCGGTGACGACATCACATCACCAGACTTCGACTTGGCGCAAAATGTCTGCACCTCCATCACATACCGACCAGGAACCTCAACGGCTTTAAATCCATCCTGTTCAACATCGCTTGCATTGTTAACTGCCGCATCAACCCTCTGCGTTCCAACAGAAGCATACATACTACCCAGTTCACTTAAATCTGACATGCTTACTCACTCCTAAAAAAAGTTTAGACATCTCTACTATAGTTATTTCAGCAAACAAAATTAAATAACACAGCAGCGTTAAAATGGCAAATCGTCATCCCAATTACAATTATCAGCTACCACTGCCACTGGTGCTTGTAATGGCTTTTTGACAGCCTTGATCACCTTGAATTTTTCAATAAACTTAACAGTATCAAACTGCTTTTCAGTAACCAGATCCCAGATATTATCTATAACCCATATTGGATCGACAGGCCTACCCTCACTTGACTTCATCCACATCCCATACCTGATTGTCACATCATCAGTCGGAACATCTGCGCACTCTGGGCCGAATATATCCAACAGATTAACAACATCTTCTGGTAACTCTTGCTTGTACATGTAATCACAAACTTCCTCATCTGTCAACTGAGTATAGTCTCTCATAAACTTTACAAGCCAGTCATTACTTTTCCCAGATGTCAAGTCAAATACCGAGTGCATTATTAAAAACTGCCTCAACCCGTCAACCCTGTCAAACAGTGTTCTCAAAAACTCACGCTTGGTTACTTCCATATGGTTGACAGCCTGCATCAACCACTCGTATTGCTCAACCTCATTGTCAGATCTTTTGCACCAACCAACCCTGATATAAGAAGACAGGATAGGTGTGATCCCTTTAAAATCCCACCCATCTCTATCAATCTCATGTCCGCTCTTCAGGCTGTTAACCAAGCCTTTCAAGCTGTTTGATTTTTTCAAGGACGCTATTATTTTGTTGGCCAACGCTAACCTCGAGTATATCTGAGCATGGTTCTTTGCTACTGCGTTCCAGTCTTTGAGATAACCATTTGTTGAACATTTCTGTTTTGTGATAAGTTCCTCTCTTAGTTCTGGTGAAGCAGTTTCGCGCCACCAATGTGCTTATCAACTTGTGGATGCTATCTTGCAACCTGATACCTGTTGTCTTGTTCTGATCATTGTCAGAGTCAACCATATACAGCTTGCCTTGATGCACCTTGTACAAGTAATCCATGAACAACTGCTGCACCGCCCTCTCGCTAAACTCATCATCATAAAAGATCGGCTTGATTGCAATGTGTTTACAGATGTTATCCATAAATGCCATATCACCAAGCGTCTCTTTTCTCCACATCATCTTCGAGTACTCATCAAGCCTCATGTTGGGATGTGAATACAATGTGTCAAGAAAGTTGACGATGTATTCAATATGCTCCTTTTTAACAAGGATCTTATTCCAATCATCCGGCTGAATTGAATACAACATTGTGGCGAGTGAGATTGCCATACGAACAAGTTTAGCTCGAGTCTCTTGATTGATCAACTGTGTCTGAGAGTGGTACTTCTCAAGCAGTAAGGCTTGGCTTGCATTTACCAGATCCTCTGCACCATCTTCCCATACCACATCATCGGAGGTTCTTGAGTATGCCCACATAATTAAACGCTGACATTGGAACTCATTATAATCAGTTGATATCTGATTGTATGATGGCTTGAAATCAGCCATGTCAATGTCATCTTTTTTAACTATGAATGCAATATCAAATCTGGCAAACACTTCATTCTTCATACAGATATTCATAAACAAATTAATACCATATGTAGATGACACATTGTCCTCCGATTTGTAAACACGAGCATTTGACAACATGATCTTTCGCGTTCTTGCAAGAGCCCTGCCACTCTGAATCTTGTCTATGCTGGCGATGCCCTCTGATCTGCACGGTGTCATATCATCAAGGTCTTCCGCGCTCATTTTACTAAGCTCATCAATGATAACGATCCCTCGATCATTCATTGGGATCTTGCCCCACTTGATCCTGTTCTTGTTCTTGCCAGACACAACGCCGCCAACCAACCCTGTTCTTGTGAGTGCAGATGAACCAGCCACCATATCTCCAATCTTATAATGCTTCTGCAAAAACTTACTGATCAGAGATTTACAAGTACGAGGATCTCCAGCTATCAAAGCTTCAACCCAGCCTCGAGACACTTGAGGTAGGATCTTTTTATTATTCAACTCTGCTGGAGAAAAGAACACCAAATCATTTATTAAAAACAATTCACGCCGTCCTGACACACCTGCAGCATTGGCAAGAACCTCATACTTCCTTTCAAGACATTGAGCAACAGTCTCACCATTCTTTTGTTGGAATAGTGTAAGAATATTGTGAGCCTCTTGATCCATAGTGAATGCATCTATCGAGGTGATGATAGGCTCCGCACTATGAGCAAACAAGACTGCGTGCTGTCCATTCCACGCTGTAGTTTGAACTGCATGTATCTTGTAGGACCGATTGGCAAAAAGGTCCATCTCTCCACAAATATACGCCTCAACCTCAATATCATTGCTTCCAGAATCAGAGTTGGATGATTTTGCATTCAGCTCGGTAACATCTCTAGCCAAGCCTACGTGCATTATCTTTTCCTGCATAGTATCAATAATATTAACACTTGCACATCTTGAATTAATGTTACATACCTTCTTGAGCTGCATCTGCTTTTGAGCATCTGTCACTTCGATCAATCCCAGTATGTTGTGTTCATTTATTTTTACTATGAGTGGATTAAGCGCGTCCTCTTTGCTGACATCTCTGTTAAGCTTCAACTTGATCTCATCACTCTCACCAAACCCCGGCTTGGATGGCATTGAGCAGTGCTTGCATTGTGCAACGCAGTTATTTGCATTGGCTATGCAGTCGCATGTTACAGAGAACTCGATCGGGTACATATATGCATTACTGTTGTAGTCAGATACTGATGCTGTGATCTCTAACACTTTTGAACCGTCAGCAGAGAAGTATTGAGGATATCTACACTCTTGAAGTGTCGTCTTGTATATCTCCCTTCTCTCTCTACTGTCATTCTCTGTGTAGACCTTGGTAGCCTCTTCAAGATTTGTAAACTTCTTTTTAGCAGCATCGTTAAACCCATTCTTGATAAGAAAATCTGTGAAATCTTTCTCAGATCTCTTCTCTTTGATTTTATCGCCCTTTGTGATAGTCTTCATCAATTCCTGGTTCAAACCAAATGGATTTATATCTGACTTGTCCAAATCCAATACCTTGATCTGCTTGGCATATGGGTATAGTGAATGTGCAAGCTTTGCAGCAGGCACTCGGCTCTCACCATCTGAATCAAGGCATATCACAATCTCTTTGCCATAGAACAGGCGCTTGGCCTCTTCAGGGCTGAACACTGTATTGACATCATATGTAGCCTTTGACCCAAGCGTAACAGCACCCTCTATCCCAAACGATATAGCACAATATAGATCCGGCTCACCCTCAAAAAAGTAGAGCTTCTGATTTGTAAAGTTTACCATCGGTGTCGGGCATACAGGTCGTCCTTTGAAAGCAAACACCCACTTGTACTCAGTAGCCTTGTTTGTTGGATCGTACAGTTTGGCATTGATGAAATCGCCTTCGCTATTGATCATAGGAAACACATACCTGCCACGCTCATCAAGCCCAATCCGATATCGCTGTATCACCTCAACAGTGATGCCGCGAGTCTTCTCGAGGTACTGCATCTTCGGCTGATTAGCAAGAAGGGTTTCAACCCAACCGTCAAGCTTATCCATTGGTATGGTGGCATTCTTTTTAGCCATGTTAACCAACTCGCTTGACATAATATAAGGCTTCCCATTGTTCTCTTCATACTTAGCCTTCATCTGTAAAAACATTGTTTGCATTGCCTCTGCATCAAGCTCGATCTGCTTATCATCAGAGTCAGATGTGCCAATGTTCATTTGGGATTGAAGGTGCAAGAAATCAACTATGAAGTCTGTGTAAGATTCTCCATAACTAGTTCCCTTTAGCTGGTCAGACCAATACGATTGAAAATTTCCTTTTACTCCACATGCAAAACAATTCCACACCCCTGTAGCATTATCAACAGACATGGATGGATGCACATCATCACCTCTGGCGTGTCCAGTTTGGTTGAAGCAATGAAAGTTACCGTTGCGATTCTTCTTCCACCCAAGGCGCTCGTACAGAGTGTGGTAGCCTGTAGATGACATTGCTACATCTGCTATAGCAAACAGATTTTTTAATGCCGACTTCTTAACTTTGTATTTTTCACCCATGGATTAGTTGCCTTGTTAAGTAAAAAAAAATGGCAGCCGTGATGGCTGCCACCTTTGTTGTTGTGATTACTGCTCTGGATTCACATATGCCTTATTGACAGAGTCGATAACATCCCGGAGTGTTACCGATGGCTTCTCCTCTAAAACATCTACTGCTTGTTTGTCAGCAGGAATGACAAAACCATGATTGGCTTGCGGCTTGATGGAGATCGCTCCACCGCGCTTGATGTCGATAGCGACAACTGCTACCGGAGTGCCTTTTACGACGATTGCAAGCTCAGATCTGCCAGCGAAACCTTCAGCTTCTTGAATCTGAAATGGGATACCGCTGGACGTTGTTCCTTCATAGACTAACTTCATTCTGTTTTCCTTGTGAGTGGGTTGTAAATATATCATCGCGCTGACACCATGTCAACACCTACTGTCTAAACGGCCATTGAAATAATATTGATCCATTTACTGTCTGGTGTTTTATTCCATCAGTAAGGTACCCAATATTCAAGTCTTCAACTTCTTTGCTGCCGAGCTTTTTAAGGATAGCCCTTACACTGTAAGCTATTGACTGATCTAGCATTATAGTGTACCCCCAATCGTCTGGTGCTCGCATTACGCGGCCA
>Ga0316608_1000728_pt1 | contig 14258 bp, 8 predicted proteins | sample MIS2016152B_MG_FD_207673 | JGI IMG/M metagenome (GOLD analysis project Ga0316608, IMG submission 207673) | Microbial mat bacterial communities from Middle Island sinkhole, Lake Huron, Michigan, United States - MIS.2016.152B | ecosystem: Environmental > Aquatic > Freshwater > Lake > Sediment...
ATCGAACGACCAGAGGCATAGCATTAGCCCCACATCGTTTTTATAAGCTAAATCGCAGATGTTTTTTAAATCTTTTATGGTTCCATTTCCGGGACCAACCACTTTTGAACCCGAAAACTGAGGAGTAACAGCCCCATTGGTATGCAGCCATAAACGCACACTGTTACCTCCATAGTCGTGTACTTTCCGGAACATTTTCCGAAAACCGGCCGTATCGGTATTTCCATTGCCAATATCCGCACCAAAATTAATCCAGGCGGCATTTACTCCGTTTAGGAAAATCTGTTTCCCGTTATATTCAATAGTCGATGGTTGGGAGTATGCCATTAATGGCATGAATAGTCCGACCAACCAAAATCTAATATGTTTTTTCAATTTCGTACAAATTAAAATTATAACAAAACCCAAAGAATGAAAAAACCCAAACAACCGATGTACATTACCAACTAACTGGTTACAATCGTATTATTTGGGTTTTAAAGGTATCAACCAGCGGCAGCATAAAGCTACCGACCAGTTGATATTACCTACTACAAAACTACCACTTACTACTAATTTATTTTTTCGTAACGAATATTGTCTATACAAAATCCGGAGAAGTCTAAACCATTACCCCACATAGTCATTCCCCACTCTCCACCATTAACAGGAGTTGGATTAGCTAAACCTGAAAATGCAGATAAAGGAATAGAAATTGTAATCCAACTGCTATTGGTTGTGAATTTATCTCCTGATTTAATATAAGATAAGATATTGACAGCTTTGCCACCTAACATAAGGCGAATTTCTGCATTACCAGTCACATCATTACGTAAACGAACATCCATTTTTACAACGTGGTCTGCATGAGAAACAGATGCATAAGAGATGTAATTATTTGCAAACAGCCAATATTTAGATGCATCCCAAGGAGTTGCCTGATAATAGTTTTTAGTTCCATCAACTCCATCAGCAATTGTACCTAAACCACCAACTCCGTCCCATGTAAATCCTGACCATCCTGCATCAAAACTATAGATCATTAAAGATGGATCTAAAACAGGGTCAGTTCCTCCAATGAATATTTCCGGAGATATACCTTCTTCGCCTTCATAAGTAATCAATGTTATTGTTCCTGTTCCGGTGGTAACTGTTTTTGGCACATAAACTTCAACTTTCGTATCTGTTTTTTCTCCATAGGCAGTTGCTTTAACATTTCCAGGGAAGATTAATTCTTTTATCAATAGCATACTGGTGCCATTTAGGGTCAGTTTTTCTCCTGGTGTTCCTTTGGCCTCTGAGAAAGAGGTAATTGTTGGAAGGTTTGCCAAAATAGTAAGATCTGTTGCCGATTGCACCTGAACGCCATTCTTTGCAACCAACGTTATTTTTCCATCTTTTGCTCCAACAGGAACAGTCACAACCAGCTCCGTTTCGGTTCTTCCGGCGGCAATTGCGCCTTTAACTCCTCCAACAAAATTAACATCCACTACCAAATCCAAATCAGTTCCAGTAATAGTAATGTCTGTTTTTGCCTTTGTGGTGGTAGGTACTATAGATGTAATTACAGGATCAACAAAAATTAATTTAGGACCTTTTACCGTTTTATTGGCTTTGGTTATAAATTTAACTGTATCAGTAACAGCGTCATTTGGTATAGTTACTACTATTTGAGTAGCAGTTCCCCCAGCATTGATTGCACCATCTTTGGCTCCGCCAAAAGTTACTTTATCTATTAAATCCAGATTTGTGCCGGTCACAGTTATTTCTGCACCATTTTTAACAGTTGTTGGAGTAACACTAACAGTTGGAACAACCATTACAAGTTTTGCTGCCGATTTAACTTTAACACCCGAAGCAGGAATAAGGCGTAACGTATCATCTTGTGTTACATCCGGTACTTTTAAAACAATTTGAGAGGCAGATTGCGAAACAAACGAAGTCACATTTTGATTCCCCCCAAGCGCCACTGTTTTAACCAAATCGAGATTAGTACCTGTAATAGTAAGGTTGGTACCTGCTTTAACAGGATTAGGAGCTATGGTAGAAATAGCTGGCAGAATCACATTCAATGCATCGGCCGAATAAACAATAATAGGATCGGCATTTCCATTAGACACCGCAATTTTACCGGCTTGAGCAGCAGCTGGAACTTTTACTTTTATTTGGCTGCGGCTTTGGCTAACAAAGTCAGCAACATCAACGGTAACACGATCGGTAAAAATTATCTGTTTTACCAAATTCAGGTAATCGCCCGAGATTGTCAAAACAGAGTCGGCTTTAATTACAACCGGTGAGTAAGATGCAATCGAAATTGGCTCTGAGAAACCCATAGGAGTTTTAGTTGTAATATCTCCCTGAGGGGTTTTAACAATTACAAAACCTTCAACAGCATTTTGAGGTACCGTAATGGAAACTAAAGTAGCAGTTTTTGAAGTAAATGCCGAAGCAGGGATTTCAATGTCCCCTGGTAACATAATAGCACTTACCTTATCGAGATTGTTCCCGATAAACCGCAATTCAGCACCGCGGGCTACAGGCATAGGCCCGTAACTGTTCAAAACAATTTTACCATCGTTCCCTTCTTCTTCATCTTCGCAAGAGGTAAAGAGTATGCTGGCACTCACTAAAAACAATGTTGCTATTAGTAGTGAGAAGTTTAAGTATTTTCTATATTTTGTTTGCATATTGATTTTTTTATTGGTTGTAAACTACTATTTTACAGGTACTATACGTATGTTATCAATACACATGTGTACCACACAATCTGTACCTTTTGTACCACCAGCCCAAACAAAGAACGTGAGGCCTCTTATCATATCAGCAGTAAGAGCGGTAGCACAAACTCCTCCATCCGATTTGTACTTAAATTCAGATAATGGAATAGTAACAGTCGTCCAACCTTTAGTGCTATAGCTTCCCGATTCTTTCCAAGGCATCCATAGTCCACGGGGAACATTGCCATCTCCAATATATCCATTGGTATTAGACGTACTATATGGTGTAAAAATCATTTGCAAAGCGCCCGATTGCCACTTTTCAACCACATTGCATTCAAATTTGATAGCAGCATCTGCCAAATTACCCGTATAAACCGGTGCATCAGGTCTTCCATTAGAACTTGGCCAAAAATTAAAACTGAAAGCATCTTCATTCCATCCCGGCTCAGCAGTCATATCTCCTTTGAACCTAACATAATTACCACTTAAGGAAGCAGGGGCAGAATTTGCAAGAACTCCTGAACGCCAACCGCCAGCAGCAGTTAATGCATCAAAATCAAGAAGGATATTTCTATCGTCGCGGAAATAAAAGACTGAACGGGTTGAACCATAAATAGATTTCACCTGAATTGGACCAACACCAGCTCCGGATGGAACTTTAACCAAAATTTGATTAATGTTGGAACTTATTAAAGTACCGGCAATATTACCCGGAAAAATAACCTGAAGTGGCACACTTGGGTCGTTTATAAAGAAATTGCCCTGAATAACAGCGGTATCTCCATCTTTAACATATTCGCATAGCATCCCCTGTAACAAAGGAGCTGGTACGTCTACTCCAAAAGGATAGGTAATCTCCGTCTTATTTTTCAGCACCAATTTTATTTCATTGGTTACAACATCAGGAATCTTATTTGGAATAGTAACTATAATGTTAGTACTGCTAATGAAACTAGTATTTAGTTTAGCAGGTTGGTCGTTAAACCAAATCTCAGTAACATTTTGAAGGTTTTCTCCAATGATAGCAATATTATTCCCCATAAAAGCATGGGCTATCAATGAATCGGATTTTAACGGATTGGTTAAACGAATGTAGTTAACCACCGGAGTACCCCCATTATCAGAGTCGTTATCATCGCAAGCCAGGAAGAGGGCCCCTGATACTATGGAAAGGAGCAACAGTAATAATCCTGGTAATTTGGAATACTTACTTATATATTTTTTCATATCTATACTTCTTTTTAAGTTGTTGAATTAATATCCAATGGCGCTAAAGTCGAATGCAACCGGCTCCACATCATCCATAAGGTTGGGGTTCATGGCTAAATCGACCTCCGGGAAAGGGATTCTGAATTTTTTATTGTCGGTAACATTCACTTTAAAAGTGTTAAGAGTTACTGTACTTCCAGTTCCTTTATATAATTCGGCTAATCCATTTAAGCTGCCTCTTTCCTGTGCATTTAGCTTACTTTTAGCCAATTCGGGGTTGTAATAAGACAATCGTACGAAATCGTACCAATTATCCCCTTCGCAAGCAAATTCTCTTCTACGTTCATTGAAAATATCATCAAATGTTATTGATGTAGCATTTGTCCAACTTGGAATGGCCCGTTTACGAACAGCATTATAAACACGGAGAGCTTCTGCATCGGTAGTAGAAGGATTATTTCCCAACACAGCTTCAGCATAAACTAAATAAACATCAGCTAAGCGAAGAACATGCGTGGCTAAATCGGTTGCCATACGCCGGGCTGGCACACCACTTTCAGGAGTGTGATCCCCTTCGAAATGTCCAACTATGTGTTTCACACAATTTGCTCCGGTTCCTATACCAAAAGTAGCCCCGGCAACATTGGTGTCGTCCCAGGTGGCAGTAAAACCGCCCACATGTCTCCAGAAATAGGGATAAAAATCGCTATACATCATGCAGGTAGCTTTCCGGCGGGTATCGTAATTATTTCGGGTTTTATTAACGGCTGTATCTCCAAAAAGTGATACCAAATCAATAGTTGGGCCGACCCAGGTTCCCCAAGAATCAGCTAACCCTGTAAAACCATTCAACGAAAGGTCCGATTGTAATGTGTTTTGAGAAGTCCATTGGTCAGATGCAATCCAGCGCCATGAAAGCAAATTTTCGGAATTAAAATTCCCGGTAGAGATACGAAATAGATTGCTATAGATTGGCTCCAGTCTGGCAGGACTTTCATTTATAACTTTAGCGGCAAATTCCTTTGCTTTATCAAGGTCTGTTTGGTTACGGGTACCATTTTGCCCCCATCCCGAACGGGTTAGGTAAACTTTTGAAAGTAATCCGTAAGCCGCATATTTATCAATTCTACCACTGGTATTTTGTTCGGGAAGCAATTCAATTGCTTTTTCGAGCGTTTTTACAATGTATTCATAAACATCTTCCACCTTATTTTTCTTCAGTTTATTGGCAGTACCCGCACCAATAATGTCACTGTTACTGTGGATAATTGGTACAGCACCCCAACCGCGCACCAGGTAAAAGTATGCCATGGCTTTCCATACCATCGCTTCGCCGGTTACCGTATTTTTGGTTTTTTGTGTAACTCCACTTCCTGCTTTGTTAGCAATATTTTCAATAACAGCATTGCAATGGCCATTCACCAACCACAAAGAGTTCGATGCATTTGCCAAATCAGCATCTGCGGAAGTTATGTTAAAATTCTGATAGGCGTTTTCAGTTCCTTTAAAAACATTTCCGGCTAAAACATCGCCAATAGATACAAAACCACGCTGAAAATCGTACCAGGGAGCATTGTAAAGCACATTGGCGGCCTGGAAGCATTGCTCATCGGTTTTATAAAAGCTATCGATGGTATAACTATCTTCGGTAGGACGATTCAGGAAATCTTCGCAAGCACTCACGGTTATCATTACAACAATGAGCGCCCATATTTTAGTGCATTTTAATATTTTATTCATAGTCTGAGTTTTTCAAGAATTAAAACGTGATATTAAGACCAAATGTGAAAATACGGGGTGAAGGATAACGACCATTATCCAAACCACTAACATTATCATTAGCCTGGCTGGCACCAACTTCAGGATCGAATCCGGTATATTTGGTTATAGTCCACATGTTCTGAGCATTGGCGAAAACTTTTAAGGTTTCTATCCTGGCTTTGGAAGTAATACTTTTAGGAAGGTAATAAGCCAGTGTAATATTTTTAAACCTTAAGTAAGAACCATCCTCAATATACCTGTCCGAAATACGGGTGTTATCATTTGGGTCGCCAGCTATATTGCGGGGTACACTAGTTCCTGGATTTTTTATCTGAACATTGTCAATATCGTCAAACCAATTTTGACCTGGTGCATAAGCTTTATTTGGGTCAATTGGTTCTGATTTTGCACGATCTATAGCAGTTCTAAGCTGATTATTCCACATCGATTCCATTCCACTTAAGCTTCTTCCCACGTAATTCAATACCTTATTGCCGTATGATCCATTCAGGAATACATTTAGCTCAAAGTCCTTATATCGAACAACATTGTTAAACCCGAAAGTAAAAACAGGTAGTGGAGAACCAATATTGGTACGGTCGTACTCGTCGATAACGCCATCGGGTGTTCCGGCAGGACCAGAAAGATCGGCAAATTTTATATCGCCCGGCCATACAGTATTTGATCGGTTAAAATTACCATCAGCAGGATATGCTTTCGACTTAGGACTGTTTAAAATATCAGCCTTGTCTTTATAAATACCAGCTACTTTATACCCATAGAAATTATACAACGGATCGCCAATTTCAGTTAAGCTAACTAAATCGGTCCACTGTCCGTAGCCTTCAATGTGTGCAGCCGGAGTACCAGTTAAACCCAATAACTTATTTTTATTAAAAGTTAACGACAAGTCGCTGTTCCAGGTAACATTCCCTTCAATTGGCCGGGTGTTTAACGAAATTTCGACACCACGATTTTGAATTTTACCAAAATTACCCATTGGAGGGTTTAAACGAATTGATCCGTTTCCGCTGGTTCCCATGTATGATGGAAGCTGCATATCCATTAACATTGCCGAAGATGTTTTATCGTACAAGTCAATAACTAATTCAATTTTGTTATTGATAAAGCCCATATCGAAACCTAAGTTAATTTGCTCTTGTTTTTCCCAGGTGATAAATGGATTGGCAATGTTCGATTGACGGAATCCTTGTCCTAAGCCCGAAGGCATTTTATTAATAGCTGCACCCCAGCGGTATCCGCCAATATTGGCGTTCCCTGTTTGTCCCCAACCTGCCCGAATCTTGAAATTACTTACAACATTCTTTATACTTTGCATGAAGGCCTCATTCGACACTCTCCAGGAAACCGAGAATGCATGGAACGGAGCCCATCTGTTTTTTGGTCCGAAATTAGAAGAACCATCCTGACGGTATGTATAGGTAGCAAAATATTTGTCGTTTAAAGAATAATTGCCCCGGGCAAAGAAAGAGGCCATTGCACCGCTTCCGTGGCCGGAACCAATGGTCATAGTTTTTGCATCACCCAAACTTGGCTCATGGATGTCGTTGCTGGATAATCCGGAACTTGCGCCCCGAAGGTTTTCATACATCCATTCCGAGACTTCCTGACCTAGCAATGCTGTAACATTGTGCTTTCCAAACTGCCTGGTATACGTAAGGTAATTTTTTACCTGCCAGAACAAATTTTGGTTATACTGCCGGGAAGAAGAATTTGTACTATTTATTACAGAGCCATATTTAAATGTTGGAGTGAAATTATATGCGTTTGATCCGCTAACATCAGCACTTACTTCAGACCTCCAGGTCAAACCTTTTAATATGGTTACATCGCTATAAATATTCCCGGTAAAATTTGTACGTTTTAAAAGGTTCTCTTCGCTTAATGCTTTACCAATTGGGTTTACATTTCCTGGGGAACCTTCGCGTTCATCACCAGAATAGGTCCCATCGGTGTTGTAAATTGGCACATCAGGAGTGGTGCGTAATGCTACGCTTATAATACCTTCCGAACTATTATTCAAACCAACATGCTCCTGTGAGCGCGAGAACATAAAATTTGTTCCTATCTTAAAGCCTTTTTTCAAATCTGCATCCAGGTTTACACGGCTGGTAAAACGATTAAAGTCCGACCCAATAACAGTTCCGTCCTGATCAAAATAACTACCCGAAATAAAATACCGTACTTTATCAGTCCCTCCGGTTGCACTCATTTGATGGCTTTGCATGGGAGCCGTTCTGAATACTGCATTTTGCCAATTGGTACCTTCTCCTAACAGAGATGGGTCCTGTAATTCAACACGAGGATCGCGCCCATTAATTTCTGCAGCATAATCATTGCTATATTGAGCATATTCGCGCAGATTCATAATGTCAATGCGTTTTACCTGCTCCTGAATTCCATAATTGTATTCGTACGAAAATTTTGCATCACCTGCCTTACCGCGCTTGGTGGTAATTAAAACAACGCCATTCGCACCGCGAGAACCATAAATTGCAGTTGCAGAGGCATCTTTTAATATTTCCATGGAAAGTATATCCGAAGGATTGATAGAAGATAATCCGGAAAAAGTCGAAACACTTCCATTACCAATTGCTGCTGCTAAACCAACAGAATGACCGCTCTGACTAACATTTTGAACAGGAACGCCATCGACAACATACAAAGGTTCGGCAGCATCTGCCCTTAATGTACCTTGTCCGCGAACCCGGATAGATACAGAGGAACCCGGCTGACCAGAAGTTTGAACTGCAGTTACCCCGGCAGCACGACCTTGTAATGCCTGGTCGAGGTTTGCACCAATTGAGCCTTTTAATTTATCGCCCGATACTGAAACACTGGCACCCGAAAGGTCGCTTTTCTTTGCGGTTCCGTAACCAATAACCACAACCTCATCCAATTTTTGAATATCGGCAATAAGGGTTACATCTATTTGAGCACGGCCTTCAACTGCCACTTTTTCTGTATTATACCCAATGTAGGATAATACCAGCGTAGAAGTGGGGCTAGGCAATTCGATGCTATACCGTCCATCCATATCCGTAGTAACCCCCAATGTAGTTCCTTCCACAATAATGTTAACACCGGGGATTGCGTCGCCAGTAGCGGCATCGGTAACTTTTCCGGTAACTTTTACTTGTTGAAGTAAAACCTTTGGAGAAATAATAATCAAATCGTTGTCCAATATCTTATAGGACAAGTTTGTACCACTTAACAAATTATCGAGCAGATCGTTTATATTAACCTGATCGGCTGACAATTCCACTCTTTTATCAATGTTCGTGAGAACATCGTTATAAAAGAACCTGAAGTTACTTTGGTTTTCAATTTCCTTGAAAACTTCTCTCATTGTCAGATCACTGTCCTTAATAGTAAGATTTTTATTCTGTGAATACACAGAAGCAGTAACCTGAAAAATTCCGATAAACATGAATAACAATGACATTCTCATGATTTCCAGTAGTTTAGTGTTTTTCTTTCTTCGAAGAAAGTAATGTAATGTTAGTTTTTTTTTCATAAATTTGTGGTGATTAATGTTTAACATAAGAATCATTCATTTGCAGTGAGTTGATTCATAAAACACAATTAATTAGAGCCGATAAATGTTTCAGCATTTTTCGGTTCTTTTTTTAGGTTTTCATAGGTAGAAGTTTTATGGTTTTAGTTAGCATTTGTTATTAAAAGTTAGATTTTTTTTATTTGAATTTTTGATTTCGGTAGAGTAATATATCATTCTGTTTGATGGAATACTCGATGGGGGCAGCCGATGAAATAGCCTGTAACACTTGTTCCAGACTTTCGTCTTTTAGCTTACCGCTAAATACAAATTCTTTCAATTCTATATCCCTAAACACCACACGCACATTGTAACGTCGTTCAATTTTTACAGCGAGGTCTTTTAACTGTTCCCTTTCAATTATCCATTGAGAATCCTTCCACGATGTATAAACCTGTGGTATAATATTCGAAGAAAAATCTACTTTATTTATCGCTACAGGAGTTATTTTTTTTGCAATATCCCCGGTAGTATCAATATTATTCTTTTGTAACTGAGGTAGCTCATTAACCGATTGCTCTTTTAGTATTTTAACCTTTTGGTTTGCCAACAATAAAATTAATTCTTGCCCTTCGTTCCTGGTTTGTGGAGACGAAACCTGAACTTTTCCCTGAACTACCGTAGTCTCAATAAAATTCTCGTCGGGATAAGCCTTCACATTAAAAGTTGTTCCCAATACTTTTACAGTTGCCTCACTTGCCTTCACAATAAAAGGTATCTTTTCATTTCTTACTACTTCAAAATAGGCTTCCCCTTCGAGGGAGACTTCGCGCTTATCCTGCCCGAAGAGTTGATTATACTTTAACGAACTGCCTGCATTTAGCCAAACGGATGTTCCATCGGGTAAAAATATATGCGAGCGTGAACCTCGGGGAACATTATATTCTGAATAAGAAATTGTATCAGAAGAGTTTCCGGAAATAAAAAAACGATAGGCAAAGAATCCAGAAGCAAAGACAAAAATAATGAGGGCTGCAATTTTAAGGAAAGGGATAAAGAAAGATTTTGAAGGGGTACTCTTTTCTTTTGGTAAGATAGTGAGGCATTTACTTCTTAAATCGCCCCATGCCAGATCTTCATTATATATTGAGCCCGATTTGTGGCTACTGGTGGCGATATAAAGTTCACGAAAATGTTTTAATTCTATTTTATTATCATATTCAAGGGCAATCCAATCTTTCAATAAAATTAAATCTTCAGGAGTGGCAATACCATCCAGGTAATCGAGAATAATCCTTTCAATATCGTTAAATCTATCAGGCAAACCCTTCGTCTTTTTTAGTTCAATACTAATAAGACCGGCAACCCAAAATAAAATGTGACAGGAAAATGAATTATTTTTTAAATATTTTAATTGAGCCTGTTTTTCAAGGATTTGTCTTCTTTCAGAGAGACCAGGTTTCCATCGATTGAAAACCGGATAGGAGAAGTGAACCGAATAACATCCATCACTTGTTCAAAAGTCTCATCCTTTAGGATACCACTAAAAACATAGTCTTTAACCGATTCATCCAAAAATTGTATTTTAACATTGTACCTTCTCTCGAGTTTAATAGCCAATGAACCTAATTTTTCACGTTCGATAATAAGTTCCCCTTTCCGCCAGGATACGAAAATATTGGTATTTACACTTGAATTAATTCCTAATATGCGTGTTGGTATTTTATCATGTCCCGCTTCAGGTTGCTTTTGAGATTTGATAACCTGGGGCTCAACAAGGGGAGGGTTTGTGTACTCCTTTAAAAATGAAGCTGTTTGATTGGTAGTTAGAAATACTTCTTTTGCACTCTTACCTGACACTATTTGATTTATAACTTGTATTTTACCTTCTACAACAGTAGTGAAAATAGTTTTTTCTTCGGGATAAGATTTTACATTAAATTTGGTACCTATCGCTTTTACTTCAATTCCAGGAGTTTGAACTATAAATGCCAGCTCTTTATTTTTGTGAACTTCAAAGAAAGCTTCGCCTTTAAGTTCAACAACTCTGTTGTTTACATTGAATGCACTGCTATATTTTAAATAGCTTCCGGCATTAAGCCAAACATATGATCCATCGGGCAATGCAATTTTGGAGGTCGATCCGTATGGAACAAATACTTCCTGATAGGTGACTTCTATTTGTTGGGCACTCTGGCTAAAATAATAATATACAAGTGGGGCAATAATACTAAACACTATTGCTATGGCTGCGTATTTTAGCCATTCCAGCTTTCTGACAGGTTTATTAATTTTTAAATTTTGCTTTAAAGAATCCCAGGCTATATTTTCATCATAATCTTTCTCATGCCGCGTGGTAGCGCTTGCCTGCCAAATATCCTTAATTTCCCATAAAAGTTTAGGGGATTCGTTATTTTGCTGAAGCCATTCCTTTATATTCTCTCTTTGTTCGGGCTTAATACCCTGAGAAAAAATATCAGCGAAGTTTTCAGGAATATCTTTATCTAAGTTATTTTCCATGCATTAATTAAAAAGAAGATTAAACCTACTAATAGTGGAAGATATTCCCGTAAGCTCTCCCTGAGTTTTTTTAAGGCCCTCATCATTTGTGTACGAATAGTGTTAATAGATAACCCAAGCTTGGAAGCAATTTCTTCGTAACTTAAATCATCAAACCGATGCATACAAAAAATTTGTCGGCATTGTTCCGGTAATGCCCCAATAGCCTGATTTATTTCAGTTTCAATTTCTTGTGATATTAGATTGGCAATTGGATACTGATCGGAAGTTGGATATAAAAGTTCTTTATTTTGCAATGCATTGGTTGCAAATTCATTGTACTTCTTCAAAACCTTCAAATGTTCCAGGTACTTAATACTGGTATTTTGAACACTTGTATAAAGGTAGGCCTGGGCCGATCCTGTAATATTCAAATTTTCCCTGCTTTCCCAGATTTTATAAAAAACATCCGAAACAATTTCTTCGGCCATGGATTTCTCTTTCACAAAATCCTCGGCATAAATACATAGTTTTTTATAGTATTGTTTAAATAAGATTTCGAATGCACCAATATCCCCTTTTTTAATTTTATCGATATGATGATTATCTGCAAGGGGAATACTCATTTTATTATCAAATAATTAGTAGAATAACACAACCATGCTCCTTTGGAAAATATGAAAGGATGCCAAAAGAATTCATCCTTATTTAATTTCAAGGCAATATTAAAATTATTTTGAAAAAAAAACATGACACCGCTATTACTTTATATAGAAAACAGTAAATTTTAATCAATGTTGTTTAGTTAAGAGTTAGGCTTCGACTCCGCTCAGCCTGACAAACTGGAATTATTGTCATACTGAGCGAGTCGAAGTGTGTATTAATTATTCTATTCCTAAACTAAACGACATTGAAATATAATTTAATACGGGTAAGTAAAATTATATTTCTTTGCAAAGCACTGACGCACGTTTTTAACAAGTGCTGTTAATATACACAAATTAAAATGTGCGTCAGCAACTTCTTTAATAAACGGTATTAATACTTAAAATACTCTTTAGCATTATAATACGAAATATCCTTTACCATTTTTTCAGCCTGATGTAATTCCGAGGCAGGTATTTCGCCATTTACAATATCCTGACCAATAACATTGCACAAAATCCGGCGGAAATACTCATGGCGGGGATAGGATAAAAAGCTGCGCGAATCTGTCAACATCCCAACAAACCTGCTAAGTAGTCCTAAATTTGAAAGTGCGGTAATTTGGTTTTCCATCCCATTTTTTTGATCGAGGAACCACCAACCCGAGCCAAACTGCATTTTACCGGCTATACGGCCATCGCCAAAGCAACCCAGAATGGTAGGGATTAATTCGTTATGAACAGGATTTAAGTTGTACACAATTGTTTTTGCCAGTTTATCCTGACTCTCCAGTTTATCGAGAAATTTCACCATATTTTGAGCTATTTCAAAGTCTCCAATAGCATCAAAACCAGTGTCGGGTCCTAACTTACGAAACATTCGGGTGTTGTTGTTTCGGATAGCACCAATATGATACTGCTGAACCCACCCCTTTTCATAGTCCATTAGGGCGAAATAATAGAGCATTGCGCTTTTAAACTGCGATATTTCTTGCTTGTCAAGTCTTCTTTTTCCATGAATCTTTAAGAAAATGAGCTTAATTTCATTTTCTTTAAAATCGTCGGCATAAAATGCTTCTAAACCATGGTCGCTGATAGTGCAACCCATGGAAGCAAAGAAATCGTGCTGCTTTTTAAGCGCTTCCATTAATTGATTGAAATTTTCAATATTAATATTTGCTGCGGCGCCTAATTTCTGAAGGTAAATATTATACTCCTCGGTATTTTCAACGGCCATTGCCTTATCGGGCCTCCATGCCGGAAACACTTTTACTTCAAATTTATCGTCCCTGATTTTTTTATGATATTGAAGGTTATCCGAAGGATCATCGGTGGTACAAAGCACTTCTACATTCATTTTTTTCAGTATCCCTCTTACCGAAAACTCAGGTGTTTGTAGCAAAGCATTACAATCGTTGTATATTTCGCTTGCCGTTTCGGGTTTTAGTATTTTTGAGATACCAAAAGGCCGAAGCAGCTCCATGTGAGTCCAATGATATAAAGGATTCCTCATGGTATATGGAACTGTCTCGGCCCATTTTTGAAATTTAGCAAAATCATCTGCTTTTCCGGTAATATATTCTTCATCAACACCATTAATGCGCAAAGCCCTCCATTTATAATGGTCACCTTCGAGCCAAATCTTTGTCAAATTATCAAATTGCCGGTTTTCAGCAATATCTTTGGGCGATAAATGGCAATGGTAATCGATAATCGGAAGCGATTTTACATGGTTGTGATACAACTTTTGGGCGATATCCGATTGAAGAAGAAAATTATCAGAAATAAAAGCTTTCATATGCAGATAGTTTGTTTTATAAGGTCATATGGAACATACATGTTGCGCAAAATTCTCACCCCAATGGTATCGGGAGGGTTTATTACTGAGAAACATGCCGGTTTCATAAATTCTAATTATCAATAAAAATA
>Ga0316608_1000730_pt1 | contig 14243 bp, 10 predicted proteins | sample MIS2016152B_MG_FD_207673 | JGI IMG/M metagenome (GOLD analysis project Ga0316608, IMG submission 207673) | Microbial mat bacterial communities from Middle Island sinkhole, Lake Huron, Michigan, United States - MIS.2016.152B | ecosystem: Environmental > Aquatic > Freshwater > Lake > Sediment...
CATTTAATTCATCTTTGTAAAAAGGAGTTAATAAGCCTAATAATGAAGTATTAAAAGCATCTTTCAATTTTGCTTTAAAATCACCTATAGGAAACAATATTTCATTATCAATAACATTCATTACACATTCGGTTGATAAACTCGACAAACAAGGATAATCAGATAATAAAGTTTTTGTCAGGAACGTATTTTCATCATAAGAGTAACTAATAAAAGCATTTAATTGGTAATAATCTGATGAAGTTACTTTAAAAGTAAATCCATAAGTGCTCTTAGGTGACATTTCACTTAAAACAAATGGATATACTTTACATGGATAAGGTTGACCGTTTAAACTATCTAAAATAACAAACATTGGAATTGTATCTAAATTTATATCAGGAGAATAAAGTGAATCTGTTTTGAGATTAATATCTACATCGGCATTTGTATTCAAACCAACTACTAACCATAATATCGAGCCGTATAAATTTACATTGTTGTCATTTCCACAAACTACATTATAGGTAGAAGGACGATTCCTCATAACCGAATTTCTACCAACTAAATCAACCCAAGGTGGTGAATCTGTTGCTTCTTCCAATGTAAAACTCTGTGGATAATTCTTTATTGTACCATCAGGATTTTCGACTATAACATCGTATATTCCAATTGGTGCATTGTTGAAATTAAACAAACTTGTAATTTCAGTTCCTGCATCATTTACTATAACTGTATCGGCAATAATTTCAGGATTTGAAGTATTTACAAGTTTTACAATAGCTTCGGGTTCAAAAAAATTACCATGTATTGACATTGTTACTGAACCTGTGTTTCCGGCGGTACTTGGAAATACTTCGCTTCCTACAACAGGTGCCGATGAAAAGACTTTACCTACAGTATTATAAAGTATTGCTTCGCGGTGATTTTCAGTATTATCGACTGTTATTGTTCCGCTACATTCGTCAAATTTCCAATATGCTTGTAAATTTGTAGGATAATACTCTGCACCGTAACGATAAATTCCTAAAACTTCGTTTGGTGTTAATGCTCTGTCCCAAACCGATAATTCGTCTATTGCTCCATTCCACGAAATTGAATTATTTGTTCCTTTTCCTATTTTAAAAATATGCATTAAATCCGGTGTATAACCTATTGAAGTTGTTGAAATTAATTGTCCGAAAAAATAGACTTTCATTGTGTTATTTTCATAAGTAACGGTAACATATTGCCATTTATCCGGTAAAACAACATATTCTGTAGTATTTGCACTAAAATTATATATTTTAGCAAGACTCGGATTATTATAAAAATACATACCATTTCCAAAATCAATAACTGTTGCATTTGATGTTTGAATTTCATCAGCCTTCATCCAAAACGAAACCGTAAAATTCTGATAATTTAAATTTGTTCCAAAATCAACATAACCATCATTTCCTTTCAAACTCAATGAATGACCGAAAGGCGGTGTTATATCAGTATCGTAACAACTTGTAACAAAAAATTCATCACTTTTTGTTAAACTCCAGTTGCCGTTTTCGTCCTTTACTCTAATTCCTATCTTGTAAAATTCTGAATTCAAGCCCAAATTATCAATAAAAAGATTATCATTAATTTCGTTTGTACTGTTTATATTTATTGGAATTCCATTACCGGCTCCAGGTTCGGAATCTATAAAATATTCGGCTTCAACTATATTTGGTATTAAGGTCTGGTTTATTTCAGGTTTAATGTAAAAACTGCGGGTTTTGTTTATACTCCAGTTATTATTTTCGTCTTTAAAACGAATAAATAATTTGTGAAAACCTGTAGTTAAGCCTGCTAATGAAATATTTGAAGTAATATTTATTTCTTGCGAAGCTGTTAATGATATCTCTATCCCGTTTCCAATACCAGGGTCGGAATCTATAAAATATTCGGCATATACCAAGTTTTGAGCATTTATATAAAATGCTGAAAATATAATTATTAGTAAAACTATATATTTTTTCATTATGTGAAATTTTAAATTACGATGTGTTTTTTAATTATTAGATTTTGCATGAATTTGAATTTGCAATGTCCCGTCAATATTAAGTACCTGATTAATTACATTCATTTCAAGTATTTGTGGTACATTTGGAACAGGACTTGTCTGATATGGAACATCACCACCACTTGGGAAAGGATACATTCCTCCATATATTCCAATATCAGTACCATCGGTTCCTGCATTTTTTCCGGGTGAACCTGCCTGCAAATGAAAATCGTAACTATAATCAAAAGTTGTAGAACTTACACTTGTAAACATCGGGTCTGCACCAACTATATTTCCAGTACCAGAATTTGAACCACTGAGATTAAAATTATCATTTATTGTGGAATAGGAAATATTATTATTCCAGGTACAATTTACATCATAAGGGTTATTTGGACTGCTTCCATAAAAAATATTATTAGTTACTATACAATTATCTATATAATACGAGCTTGTTATGTTACTTGCATTATTAGAAAAACAACCACCATTTGTTATTACCACATTATTAGAAAAAAGTACCAAAGCCCCACTGCGAGCCAAAAAAGTAAGTGAATTACTGGCGGAGATATTAATAAAAATGTTATTTGAAATAATACATTGTGTATTAACAGCTACGTTGCATTCAATTATAATGTTATTTTTAACAACCCAGTAACTACCAAAATTTGCAGAAGAAATTTTATTTCGTTCAATTGTAACATTTTTAATAACATCATTTCCACCAACTACACCAATATAACCAAACTTAAATCCAATTATTCGAGTTCCACTTGCTCCACTAAAATTTGGAATAGTATCTAGTCCAATATTTGAAATACTTGCCGGATAACCTATTTTTGGGTTATACCCAGGTCCAATTAAAGTCAGTTTTTTATTAATTATAATAGAAGCGTAATTAGTATTTGAACCTGCTACCATTATTGTATCACCATTACTTGCAGCACCAATAGCTTCCTGTATTGTAGTAAATTGTGCAAGGCTATTGATATTATTATCAACAGTCCATACTGTGGCTTTTGCAAAAACAGAAAGCAAAAGCAAAGAAATAATAAGAAAATTTATTTTCATAATTGTACGTTTTTGATTGTGAATAATTTAAATTTTATTGTTTGTGTATAATTTTTAATACCAAATTTAAATAATATTTCCATAATTGACAAATATTATATTTAATTATTTATAACTTCTCATCTTCAAAAACTTAGGTTTAATTTGTGCCATGCAATTCAATAACTTTTGCTTTTTAATCAATTTAAATAATCTGTTAATAATTCTTATTAATTAAATCGAATTTATTTCATATTTCTTCTCCAACTCCCCATTTATACTAAAACGTCATCAAGTTTAGCGATAAAAATATACATATATCAGGTGTTTTCACCTAATATTCTACGCTTTGAGGTGAAAACACCTCAAAGGTGCAGTGGTGTTTTTGATGTCGGTTTAGTATGAAGTTGAAATTCCTAATCGAATAAATTCTATATTCCGGATTTAATTACTTCTTTTTCTTTTTTGGAATATATTTTGGTTTTTCTTCGTCGTTTTCTGCATCTTTCATTAAACTTTTCCAGTCTTTTTCGCCATCTTCGCTGAAATCAATTGTTTCTTCGTAGAATGATTTATCAATTTTCAGAATTTCAATTGGCTTTTCGAGATATGTTTCTATTTCGTCTAGAATTTCTTTTTCTTCGGTACTACAGAACGAAACGGCTAGACCTTTGTTTGTTCCACGACCTGTACGTCCCACACGATGTACATAATTTTCAGCTTGTTCAGGTAAATCGTAATTTACTACAAAATCAACATTCGGAATATCAATACCTCTGGCACTTACATCGGTAGCAATTAAAAGTTTTAATTCGCCCGATTTAAACTGTTTCATAACCATGCCCCTCTCCGACTGGTCTTTATCTCCATGTATTGTTTTACTGACAATTTCAACACGGGCTAATGCTTTGCAAACTCTTTCGGCTCTAACTTTTGTACGGACAAAAACCAGAATTTTACTTTCGGGATTTTCTTTTATAATACGTTCGAGAAAAAATCGTTTGTCATCCATCTCAATGAATGCAACTGAATGTGTTATATTTTTTGCAACCGGATTCTTTGGTGAAATTTGTATTCTTATTGGATTATGTACGATAGAATATGCTAGTTTTTTTATTTTTTCGTTTATAGTTGCCGAAAAAAACAAAGTTTGTCGTTTTGATGGAAGAAACTTAATTATATCCTGAATATCTTTAATAAAACCTAAATCGAGCATGTGATCGGCTTCATCTAGTATCAGAATTTCTACTCTGTGAAGTTTTAGATGTCCTTGATTTACTAAGTCAAAAACTCTACCAGGTGTGGCAATAAGTACATCTAAACCTCTTTCTAACTGTGCAATCTGAGGGTCTTGTTCAACTCCTCCGTAAATTGCATAAGAACTTATTTTGGTATTTTTACCAAGTTTGTTGAAAACTTCATTAATCTGAATTGCAAGCTCGTGAGTTGGTACCATAACCAGACATTTAATACCGTCGGCTCGTTTTGCAATTTTTCTTCTTTTTAAAATATCTAGAACAGGAATTACAAATGCTGCGGTTTTTCCTGTACCAGTTTGTGCAATTGCCAGAACATCATTACCTTTTAAAATTGGAGGTATTGATTTATACTGAATATCTGTTGGCTTTAGAAAATTTAATTTTTCTAAATTATTTTTTATATCTTCTGAAATATTATAATCTTCAAACCTCATTGTCAATCTTTTTAGTTCCTTTATACAATTCAAATTTATTATATTTACATTCAATAGGTCCGTTTAAAAGACTGATTTTTTTTGATGGTTTTAATCCTATGAATTTTAATGCTCTGGTATTCCCAGAAATTATCCAGGCATCACAACCTTCATAAGTATGTTTTAGTTTTGTACCTATTTCCTGATAAAGCGGAATAATTTCTTCGCTTTCGTTAAGTCTTTCTCCATAAGGAGGATTCATTATAATAATACCATTTTTCAACTCAGTTTGAGTTTTCAGAAAGTCATGTCGTTTTATTTCCATAAATTCTTCGACACCTGCTTTTAAGGCATTCTTAATTGTAGTTTCAATTGCTTTTGGGTCGTTATCGTGAGCGTAAATTTTTCCTGAAAAGTGAACAATTTGATTTTCTGCATCTTTTTTTAATTTTTGCCAGATGTGAGGTGTAAAATCGTTCCATTTTTCGAAAGCAAAACTTCTGAAACTTCCGGGAGCAATATTTTTTGCCATAAGGGCGGCTTCAATTGGAATTGTTCCCGAACCGCACATAGGGTCAAGAAAATCAGTTTTTTTATCCCAACCTGATATTATAATCATTGCGGCAGCAAGAGTTTCGCTCAAAGGTGCTAAAACCTGAATAAATTTGTACCCTCTTTTTGCGAGTGAAAGTCCAGAACTATCAAGTGATACATTGCATTGATTTCCGGAAATCTGAACATTAATTCTTAAATCTGGAGAATCAACATCAATAGAAGGTCTTGAACCGGTATTTTGTCTGAACTGGTCAGCAATAGCATCTTTGGTTTTTAAAGCAGCAAATTTTGAATGTTTGAAAATTTCGCCAGATGTAGTTCCATCAATTGCAAATGTTTTATTTACTGAAAGATACTCACTCCAGTCAATTTCCTGAATTTTTTTGTAAAGTTGGTCTTCGTTATTTACCATGAAATTTGCAATGGGCTTAAGTACTTTTATAGCAGTCCTAAGATGCAAATTACACTTATACAGCAAAACTTCATTTCCTTTAAATTTTACAGCTCTGCTTAATTTTTCAATTTCAGTGCCACCTATCTGTTCAATTTCTGAAGCCAGAATATCTTCTAACCCAAATAGTGTTTTTACAACAATATCAAATGTTTTCAAATCGTTTTTTTTTGCAAAGTTAATGAATTTCTAAAAAAATTAGCATTTTTAACATGAAAGTTTATATTCGGTAGGTCTAATTTTAATCTCCTTTTGATTTAATTTGAAATACAATTTAATTTAGATACTGATTTTTAATCAAACAAAAAGATACAAAAGATACAATATATAATTATCAGCAGCTTTGTGTTTAAAGGTAAAATTCTGATTGTTTTTCAATTTAGAATAACTTGAATGAACTCGTAAAGGCTAAAAAGAATAAAAATCAGGCAATGACGCAATGCCGCAAAGCATTTATTATAAAAGAACTAATTTTTTGCTGCTTTGCGATTTACTTGAAAAAACACATTTAGGAGTGGACTCATAACTTATTTATCAAAATTAATATATAAAGTAAAAAGGCTTTAGTTTTATGTTAAAGCATTTTCTGTATTTTACATTAAATAACAATATGTAGGTCTTTTTTAAAATTACTGAACACATAGACACAGAGTTCAGAGCGATTCAGTGTTTTTAAAAAAGTATTTTAAAAATTAAACCATATTTATTTTAATCAAAATAATATTTTTTGTTTTGTATTTTGAAAATAATAGTTCAATTTATTTTGCTACTTTTCCTATTTTTTTTATTTTTAGTACAAGTGAAAGGACATAAAATATTGTTATCCATACTCCTCCGGTAACTGATAAATAAAGTAAAACAATCCACCATGGAGCCATTGAACGATTTCCCCACATGGCTTGCTGGTCTAGAATATTTTCTGGAACTGTTGGAACTCCCCAGCTAATTTGTTGTGAAACAGATGTATTTTTGTATAATTTACTGTCTAATTCAACAATCAGTTGTAAATTACCTAAAGAATCGCCGGGAATATTACTTGTGTATTTAACCTTTGCAATGCCAAGCGAATTTGTTTTAAGTACAGTTTGGTTTAAAGCTAAATTTCCAAAATATCTTTTTATATAGAAATTGATTTTTTCATCAACTACCGGTACAACTTCCTGTTTTTCATTTTTTCCAGTAACAGTGGCAGTTATCGAAAAATCGGCAGTATCAAGATTTAAAACAATGACTACATCATTTAATTTAATCTGGTTTTCGTTTAAAAGTAAATCCGAACTAAACGATTTAATATAAGTAGTAAGTTTCCATCTTTCATCATCTGATAGTGTTTTTTCAAAGGTCGGCATACCTCCTCTTCCTATCGTAATTTTGTAAAATATACCACCTTCAGTGTTTTTCTGCATTTGCTCTGAAGTTATATCAACAGGTGGTGGAACCAAAGGTAAAAAATTGTTCATTCCGGGTTCACCGTGACATGACTGACAGTTTTTCTTGAAAATCTCACTTCCCAAATCTATATTTGCAGAATTCATTTCAATGGGATTTACCCTTGAATTAGCATCTTCAGAAACAATCCAAGCTTCCTGCGAAAACGAAAATCCTGAAAAAAGAAGTATTATTATTGTTACGCTGAAAAATATTTTATTAATTTTTTTCATTGTCTGATTTTATTAAAATTAGAATTTATTTATTTATTATTTTCCGATATTTTTTCGGAATTTATTTCCAGTGCAAGTTGCTCGTGTGTAATACCTTGCTCTTCTAAAGTTTCGGTTATTGATACAACTGGAAATATTTTTGAAATTATTGTCATTGTTAAAACCGTTCCTGATAAAGCTAACCCAGTAACTAACATTTCGTAACCATTTGGAACATAATGTATCCATTCTTCAGGAACTCCTTGTATTGGTAAATAAGGGTGAAGCATTGTTGGTACAACTATCAGGTATCGTTTAAAATAGGCTCCTACAACAACAAATAATCCGGTAATAAACAAAGGCAATGGTTTTCGCCCTTTTTTAAACAGTAAAACTATAATAGGTAAAATTAGTCCGAAAATTTGAACTGCCCAAAACATAGGAGCAAAGTGACCCGTGAAAAGTGCTTCTAAATGAGTTCCCTCTGCAGTTTTCATTTTGTAACCAGGAACCAAATATTCGTTGATGTTAAAATAAAGATATACTAATGAAACCAAAACTAATAGTTTACCCATTAAATTAAAATGTTTTTCGGTAAGGTAGTTTTGCAAATTGAAAAAATTTCGGAAAATAAACATCGCAATAATTACCATTGCAACACCTGCCGGAAATGCACCTGCAACAAAATAAGGACCGAATATAGTTGAATCCCAACCAGGTCTGAGTGTGGTAGCAAATAACCATGAAGTAACAGTGTGAATTGCCATTGCAACCGGAATAACAGTAATGAGCAGAATTCTTACCGCTCTGTGTAAGGTTTTGTATTGTTCTGGTGTTCCAATCCAGCCTAATGATAAAATATTAAATAGTTTTTTCTGCCATTTAGGAGCATCAGTATATTTATTTTTCAATATTGCCATATCTGGTATCATTGGCAGGAATAATAACAAAGCACTTATAACTGTGTAAGTTAAAACTACAGTTAAATCCCAAACAATTGGTGATTGAGGTCTTCCGTAAAGAAATACATTTTGAAGTCTGTCCGGACGCCCCATGTCAAATACAATAACAAGTCCAGCCCACATCACAAATGCAAATGCCACAATTTCAGCAATTCGTGCAATTGGTGTAATCCATTTGATATTTAACAATCCCAGTACAGCACCTATTAACATTCCAACTAAACTGGTTGCTACCCAAAAAACAAAATTTGAAATATATAAACCCCATGATACATAATCGTTCATAGCAGTTACTCCAATTCCGTTTTTTACTTGTAAGAAATATGCAAGAATACCTGCAGCGGCAATTGCTACCCATGCAAAAACCCAGACTTTAAGTCCGTAATGTTTTTTTAATGGCGATGTAATTTCAGTAATTGCTTTATCAATAATATTCTTAGAATCTAAGTTGTTAACTATTTCTGACATATTATTTCTTTTTGTATTTTTTTGTATTTTTATTTAATAGTTTTCTGTAACTGAAAATTCTTCAAATTGAAATTTTTATATCTATTATTTTCAAATTAGTAAATCTCAGCATATTATAATTATTTATATAACTTCGCCTTCAGTTTTTTCTTCTTCGGTGTAAGGAAATAACCTGTTTTTAGGAGGAAGATAATAAACCGCTGGCTTTGTACCAAGTTCTTCTAAATAAGTGTATCCTGCATTATTTTTGATTAATTCGCTAAAACTTACGGTTTCTTTTGTTGTACCATTTGTAACAGCATCTTCGTTTCTATCTCCAAAATAAAACACCCCATTAGGGCAAGCACTTACACAATAAGGAAGTTGACCTTCTCTAATTCTGTCGGCACTGAAAAGGCATTTTGTAATTGTGCCACGCTTTTGCGGAACATTAAGCTCAACGTTATACACAGCATTTTCGTCGACTACTTTTGGCTCTAACCAATTGAATGAACGTGCAGAATATGGACATGCTGCAATACAGAATCTACAACCAATACATCTTTCATTATCGATAAGTACAATGCCATCTTGACGTTTGTACGTTGCATCAACAGGGCATACTTTTGTACACGGAGGATTATCACAATGATAACATGGTTTTGGCATAAAATACGGAGCAGTATGTTCAGAATCCTGCATACGTAAAGTGTTGATATGATACTGTTCCGGTCTTAGTTGATGCGCAGACTGGCAGGCATTTACACACTTACGAGCATTTCTGCATTTAGATAAGTCAATAACCATTACCCATTTTTTACCTGCAATACCTTCTCGTCCTAGTTCTTGCTGCTCGGACAAAAGTTCATCTTGCTCGTCTTTAGATAGAACTTTAAGTTGTGTTGAATCAACTTTTACAAGTTGTCCATCAGTTGTCAATAATGTGGTATCTCCATCATTAACATTCTGACCTTTAGCATTTGAAAATACAGAAATTAAACCGGCACCTGTTAAAGCACCTGCACCTAAAGTTAAACCTAACTTCAGAAAGTCTCTTCTGCTTTTCTTATTTTTCTCATTATTCTCTAAACTCATGTGAAAAATATATTATATAGTTGGATTTTCAAAAAATTGTGTTCAAATATAAATAAATATCAGAAATAAATATCTTAAATGACTAATTTTTGATTAATTTAGAATGATTTTAAAAAAAGATTTTGATATTAAAATTGATATTTTGATATTTTAAACATCATAAAATATTTATTACAAGAAAAATACATCAGTATAAAATCAAATTTATATTTATTAAATTATTAAATTAGATTTTGATTATTTTTATTTACGAATATTTTTTTTGTAAATTTCGTTTTTATACAAATTAGAAAACGTATTTTTTAATAGATTTTTCTCAAAAATTATTTAACCAACTAAATGTAAATATGAAATATACATTTTTAATATATTTATTATTGATATTTTCATTCTGTAATGCTCAAATAAATATCACTAATTCTGAAATTTACAAACACATAAAGTTTCTTTCTTCAGATTCGTTAAAGGGACGTTTCCCAGGAACTGCTGAAGATAAAATTGCTGCAAATTATATTCTAAATGACTTAAAAAGTTCAGGTTGTAAAGCAATTGGGGAATCAGGATTCCAATATTTTACTGTATCAACAGGAATTACTCTGGGACAAAATAATTATATGAATATTGATAGTTTTGAAGTTGAATTAGGTTCAGATTATATACCTCGTTCTTATTCTTTGTCTGGTAATTGCAATAGTGAAGTGGTTTTTGTAGGTTATGGATTTGATGTCAAAAAAGATAGTTTACAATGGAATGATTATCAAAATATTGATGTTACAGGAAAATGGGTTTTGATTTTGAGAGATATTCCAAATACAAAATATCCAAATGAACTGTTTTTAAATCAGGCAAATGATAGACTAAAAGCTTTAAATGCTCAAAATAAAGGTGCAGCCGGAGTTATATTTGTTTCGGGTTATCAATTATCTGGTAAAGATGAACTTACTGAATTTCTACTTAGCAGAATACCCGGAAACATTGATATTCGGGTTATTGATGTAAAAAGAGAGATTGCCGAAAAGATTTTTTCAGGAAGTGGATTTTCATTAAAAGAAATTGAAACCCAAATTAAAAAAAATAATAAACCTATTTCAATATTTTTAAAAACAAAAGTAAATGTAAGTGTTGAAATAATAACTCAAAAATCTGAAACACAAAATATTGTTACAGTAATTGAAGGAAGTGATGAAAAATTAAAAAACAGATATATAGTTTTAGGTGCTCATTATGACCATATAGGATTTGGAGGACACGAATCAGGTTCAAGAATGGAAGATTCTATAGCAATTCACAATGGAGCAGACGATAATGCATCAGGTGTTGCTGCTATTCTCGAAATAGCTGAAAAACTTAATCTTGATTCGAAAAAAACAAAGCGAAGTATTGTTATTATTGCTTTTGGTGCTGAAGAAAAAAGAATGGTCGGTTCAAAATATTTTGTTGAAAATCAAATTATTAGTACAGATAGTATTGACTGTATGCTAAATATAGATATGATAGGTAGATACAACAGAGAAACAGGAATGAATATTTATGGAGTTGGAACTACTGAAATTTTTTCAAAAATAATTGATAAAAATTTTAAAAAATCTAACCTCAAATATGTTACTGCAAAAGATTCGTATGGTGGTTCTGACCACGTTTCATTTAAAAATATTGAAATTCCGGTAATGGTTTTTAATACGGGAGGACACGATGATTATCACACTCCAAAAGATGATATTGAATATATTAACTCAAAAAAGGAAGCCCAAATCTGTAAAAAAATCTACAAAGTAATTTTGGAAATTGCAAACAGCAATAGCAATTTTGCCTTTTTAACAGATTACTAAAGTTTTATGATAACAATTTGCAATAAATTTCATAATTCTCATCATCATAAGCAACAAAAAAAACTTTTTCAATAGATTGATTTGTAAGCAGAAATTTTTTCACCGCATCAATTGCAATTTCAGCTGCAAAAACTTTTGGAAAACCATAAACACCAGTACTAATGTTTGGGAAAGCAATTGTTTTAATATTATTTTCGACGGCAATTTGTAAACTTTTTGTATAACAGCTTCTTAAAAGTTCAAATTCATTTTGTTCGCCATTTCTCCAAATAGGTCCAACTGTGTGAATAACAAATTTTGAAGGAAGTTTGTAAGCTTTTGTAATTTTTGCATCGCCTGTATTACATCCTTTTAGAAGTTCACACTCAGCCAATAATTCTTTACCGGCAGCATAGTGGATTGCACCATCGACTCCACCACCACCCAACAACGAATTATTTGCTGCATTTACAATTGCATCAACTTCAATAGTTGTTATATCACCTTGTACTAAATTAATTATTTCGGATGCCATATTTCTAACTTATGAACTTTTGTAAAATTAGATTTTTCTTAAAAACAAACAAAAAATGTTTATTTAAATTGTAAAATAAATTACTTTTCAAATTCCAGTTACATAATTTATAAATTGATACAATATATAATTTAATTTAAAAAACTTTCTTCACGAAATTTCAAATATGGTATATTTTCTCTATATTTACATTCATAAATTATGCAAAAATGGATAATCAAATTTCAGTAAATAAAGAATTTAAATCGGAAGATTTTTCAAATTCAAAAATGGAATGTAACGAGTTCGAAAGTTGTGTTTTTTCTGGTTGCAATTTTGCTCAGAGTTTATTAAATGGTGTTGTTTTTATTGATTGCAAATTTGATAATTGCAATTTTGCAATGGCTAAATTTAACGATACTTCATTACGAAATATCACCTTCGAAAACTGCAAATTAATTGGAATTGATTTCAGCCAATGCAGTGATTTTCTGTTTTCTGTGTATTTCAACAGTTGCAATCTTGATTATTCTTCGTTCTTTAAACGGAAAATGAAGGCTACAAAGTTTACAGACTGTACTTTAAAGGAAGTTGATTTTTCAAAAGCAGATTTAACTTCATCAGTTTTCAAAAATTGCGATTTGTCAGGAACTGTTTTTGACAATTCAATACTCGAAAAAGTTGATTTTAGAACAGCATCAAATTATACAATTGACCCTGAGTTAAATAAAATGAAAAAAGCAAAATTTTCCTTGTCTGGAATTTCAGGACTTTTATCGAAATATAATATTGAAATTGAGTAGGTTAAATATCAAACTTCTCGGAAGTTCAATACTTCCGAGAAGTTAAAATGCCTAAAAATATTTTGGACCTTTAAAAATCTCGTTTACAACACTTTTTGTTGCTGAAAAATATGCTCCGTTATTTAAACTTGAAGTTAAGACATAGTTTTCTGAATCTTTTACATAAGCCTGAATTTTTATTTCTGAAAAATTATCACCTGATATTTTTAGTGTAAACACAGGATTACCAATTGGAGTATAGTCATCTTCAAATGTTTGCATTGTTTTATTCGACAAAGATTGCAAATAAGTTTTCATTTTTGAATTATCGGCAATTTTTCCATTTATTAACCATGTAGTATCCTGTTTCATAGCAATAAAACTACTGTCGATGTATTCAAATTGCAGTTTATTTATATTATCTTTCTCAGCTTTTATAAATGTATTTTCACGAAAAGCACTAAGCTTCTGATTGAAAGTAAAAGCCACAAATCCATCAATTGAATAAACTTCATCTTCGTCATATTCACGAACATAAGTAATTCCTTCGAAATTCATATTTCCACCTTGGTATTGATTTTGAGATTGTTTTACACTAAATTTTCCAATCATAATATCAAGATTAACATCACCTTTCGAGTTTTTAACCATAAGTCTTGTTCCCAATGAATCATTAACTTGATAATCAGCCCATTTTTCATTTGATTTTGCAGCTAGACGAACAGGTTTCAGAATTTTAATTTCTTTGATGAAATTTTCAACTGTATTTTCTTTTAATTTGTAAACACTTCCATCTTTTTCGCCAACCCACACATTATCTTGTTTATAGAATTTAATTTCAGCACCTTTTTCTGATGCAGGATAAAGTAAGATTTGGGCAAAATCGGTCGTATCCAAATTCCCGAATTTGGTTTTAAAATTTGTTTCCTTACCTGAATTTCCTGCAATTTTTAATATCAGAAAACCAATAATAAGTCCCAGTAAAACAACAATTAATATTTTATTTGAATTTTTTTTCGCCATAATACAAAAATTTATAAGTTTAGATTTTTAATCAATGTTACACATGTAAGGTAAAAAAACACTTGCCAAGAATTGAGTACTATTCTTATATTAGTATATTAGTATTTCTCCAACTGACGTTTAATTTTTGTTGATTTATTCATTTGCAAACGAATAAATCCGTAAATTACAATCAATAAAAGTGGTAACAAGAAGTTTAACCATTTTATAAATGCCTTTTTGCCATCGGTAAGTGTAGTGTCAAT
>Ga0316608_1000731_pt1 | contig 14237 bp, 13 predicted proteins | sample MIS2016152B_MG_FD_207673 | JGI IMG/M metagenome (GOLD analysis project Ga0316608, IMG submission 207673) | Microbial mat bacterial communities from Middle Island sinkhole, Lake Huron, Michigan, United States - MIS.2016.152B | ecosystem: Environmental > Aquatic > Freshwater > Lake > Sediment...
TTCGTTCAACATTGACTTCAGAGCAATAAAAAGATTTTTAACGGTGGCTTCGCCGTTTTTTTTGTTTTTTTTATTGCTCCAAAGTCTTAGATATTATACATAATTACAACTCAACTAGTCGGAACTATCACTCATGTTATTCTTATTTATACCCGTAGAAGTATTAATGGTAACTCATAATATTCGGAACTGCATCAGTAGGCTTCGGAATGATATCAGTTGATGAAAACACATAAAAAACACATAAAATATAATTAATACCGATTTTTTTGCAAAGGGAATGTGATTGTAAAGTCGATGCAATTTATATCTATATTATACATAATCACAATACAATATATACTATTGCATAATAAATACAATCAATTTGGACTGTAATTTTGGTCTGTGCAATTTGTAAACATAGCTGTTTGTACTTATCTTAAACGCATTTCCATTTGTGCAATATACCATGTTGTAGTTACTTTTTGTATGTTTTTTAGTAAAACATAGTATTTGTACTGTCAAACTGATATGTTTTTTTTGTAAAGATATCATGTTGTAATTACAATAATGCCATTTCAAAATGGATTACTATCATATTGTATTGTGCTTATGGTCTGAATATTTGTGCAACATATCATATTCATACTACCCTAAGGTATGAATCAAAGTGCAAATAAACCATGTGTATTTACAATATGGTATGTTTCACGTTTTATCATGCAGATTTACCGTCAATTTGATATGTTTGGCACGCTACTTAGGCATTTAAGCAGTTAAACAGTATATCTGCACATTTTTTTAGTGCTCTGTAATATATTACACTGTATTCAGAAACATTCAAAGTATATATGTAGTAACTACAACATGCTTTCGGGGGCTTTTAAATGATTACATGGTACTGCTCAAATGTGCTTTTTTTTCAAAAAACATATATATTTTATCGCATTTTGCATATTTTACAATATTTTATCGTCAGATTTGACAGTAAATTATAAAACACTTTATTTTAATTCTTTAATACATTAAATATTTTACAGCTTATAATTCAATTCGTTTAGTTCAGAAAAACAAGTTAGTTTGTTTTATCCAGTACAGAACAAGTGGAAACTCAGGTGTTTTCACATGAAATTTAAGCGTCATTTAATGTTTGACATGCCACTAGATAAGGAAATGAAACCAATTTTTTGACGTAAAGGAAAAGATTATTGCCAAATGTTTTATTTTAAAATTATTGAACCAATTAAAGATAATTAATTCGCTTATCATTCAAAATTATTCTTTACAAAACTTAAGAGCAAGTTTTGAATTTTTTTAATTTCTAATTTCTTTCCAGAATTGAAACATTTGTGGGACACGCTATTTACTGTTTATAGTTTTTTATTCGCTAATATCTTACAATTATATTTTTATTTATCAAACTTTTAGCAATATAATAGATATACTCGCCACCAATTATTCTTTTTGCAGAATAAAAATTGTTTTCCATTGGAATTCGATGAAGATTTGTTAGAACCATATCTTTTTTAAGTCCTGCTGTTCCGAATGTTAAGTCAATTTTTGAAGTTTTTGCAATTGAATCAAAAAATAATTTTGAAATGCCAAAATCAGTAAACGGAAAAGCAAAAACTTTGTCGTCAATTTTAAGTTTATTTGTTATAAAATCAATGCTTTTAATTGTCTGAATAATTTGTTCGTCAAGCGAAATATCAGAATAAAAAGGGTGATTAATACTGTGTGAACCGAAAGTAAAGCCCTGTTCTTTTAATTTTATTATTTGTTCTGTTGTAAGATAAGGTTTTTTCTCTGTTAAATATTCAGAAAAACTTATGACATGTTTTTTTGCAATATCATCAATTTCAATAATATTATTAAACTTTAATGTTTTTGAAATTCTTTTGAAATTATTAAATGCAGTTATGTTTTTTACTTTGTCAAGATGTGATAAAACTATGCTGATTTTAAACTTATAGAATAAATCCTTATTATCAATAAAATCGGTATTTAAAAATACAGTTGCCGGAATTCCTTTTTTTATAAGAATAGGTGCAACGATGTTGTAAAACTCTGATAATCCATCATCAAAAGTCAAATGAAATACTTTTTTGCTGATTTTGGAATTGATCAAAGTCTTTAATTCGGTTAATGTTATGGGTTTGTAATATTTTAAAAAGAAATCGAGGTCTTTTTCAAAAGTTTTAATATTCCTTATCGGATATAAATATTTAATATGTCTAGGGATTTCATCTGTTATTATATGATAAAAAGGTAAAATCAATTTCTGATTTGTAATTTTTGGAAATATCCCGAAAGGGAATATTTGCGAAACTGCCGAAAAAACTTTTCTCATCACCTTAAGAATCAGGAAAGTTTTTTTCGAATAAAGAATCTGAAAATTCTTGGTATTCTGTTAATGTTAATTGTCTGATAGAAATATTCCTGAGCACCAAAACCTCGTAATATTTCGGGAAGTTCAGCAAAAGTACCGGGCTCGATATTAAAAGTCAGACTTTTTTCGGCATGTTCATTAATAAAACTGTCGATTATAAGACTGATAATTTGTGATTTGTTTTCGTCGTTGGTTATTGCAAATATCAGTAAATTAACATTGTAATTTGAAATAATAAAAAATGTTATACATACAAGGTTTCCTCTGAAATCATAAACACAATATAATTTTGAGAATTTTCGGTTTAGTGTGTAGGAAATTATTTTGCGTATTGTATCATAATTATTTTCGTTTTGAGTAAAATTATTTTTTCGAAGAAATGTTATAATTTCATTCGGAGCTATTCCATTACTAATAAAATACTTTTGACTTTTAACAGATTCCAGATTTTCTTTTATTTGATAGGAATATTTATTTGAGATTTTTTCGTAACTTTCAATTAAATCAATAGAAAACAGAGTTTTTTTTGTAAGTTGAAGCGTTGGCTTATCTAAAATATTGAATTTATTTAAATTAATTTCAATCTTTTTGAATTTTTGTGGTATATTATCAATAAAATTTATAATGTCATCTGAATTCAAAGGAGTTGTCGAAAATATTCCAAGTTGAGGAGCAAACATCGGTTGATAAATAAATTGATAATTAAGTTTATAGTCAAACGGCAAAGGCATAACTCTTTCATAATCATTTTCTACTAATGCTTCCCATGCTTCTGTAACAATATCCAGATACCAAGAGTATCCAAATACGAAGTTATTCAGCGATTTTGAAATGCAGTTGTCCCACTTTTCTAAATCTATTTGATTATATCTTAAATGTTTTATTGGCAAAATGTATTTTTTTAAATAATTATTCCTGTGAAACTAAACCTTCATCAGCAAAACTGTAATAATTTGTATTGCAAACAATAATATGGTCAAGTACTTTAATGTCCAACGTTTTTCCGGCAGCTTTTATTTTTTTAGTTAATTCAATATCAGCATTGCTGGGTATTTTATTACCCGAAGGATGATTATGACATAAAATAAGTGAGGTCGCAAGTTTTTCGAGCGAATTTTTCATAATAAGTCTAACATCAATAGTTGTTTCAGAAACTCCACCTTGGCTGATTTTTTGTTTGTCAATTATTTTATTTGAATTATTCAGTAAAAGAATCCAAAATTCTTCGTGGCTTAAATCTCCCAAAATTGGATAAAAATATTCAAATGCGTCGTTACTTGATGTAATTTGTTTCTTTTCAATTATTTCTGACAGTTTTCTACGTTTACCCAATTCCATTGCAGCTACAATCGAAATAGCTTTTGCTTCTCCTATTCCTTTAAACTTCATCAGGTCGTTTATACTTCTTTTTCCAAGTTCGTTAAGATTATTATTATCAGAACTTAAAATCTTTTTTGATAATTCAACCGCAGACTCTTCTCTGTTTCCTGAGCCAATTAGTATTGCAATTAATTCAGCATCAGACAAAGTGTTTATACCTTTGTTTAATAATTTTTCGCGAGGTCTGTCATCAACCGACCATTCTTTTATGCTGAGTTTTTTTTTATCTTCCATTTTGTAAACTCAAAATATGTTTTTGTTTCGTAAATATATTTTATAAATGTAGAAATTAAAATAATTATCACAAAAATTTAAAAAAATATATTTTGAAATATATAAATGAATTTTGTCATTTTTTTTATTTTTGAGAAATATTATAGAATTTGTTTAACCTTAAATATAAATTATTATGAGAAAAAGATACATTTTGTTATTTGTTTGTGTTATTATGATTAAATTTATTGAAGCTCAAGATGTAGTAAATGTAAATGATACAACAAAATATTGGGATTTTGGCGGTGTTACATCTTTGACTTCCTCTCAGGTTGCATTATCACATTGGGCTGCCGGCGGAAATAATTCAATTACTGTAAATGGTTTAGCTAGTCTTCATGCAAATTTTACAAAAGATAATCAATCGTGGACTAATACTTTTGAGGCTTCTTACGGTACTCAAAAAACGGGAACAGAAAAATTCCAAAAATCAGATGATAAGCTGAATTTTTCGTCAAAATATGGAATTGAAACAGCAAAACATGTGTATATTGCTGCTTTATTTAATTTTAATTCACAGTTTTATTACGGATATAAAACCCTCGAAAATGGTACAAAAGTAAAAAGTTCGGGATTTATGTCGCCGTCTTATTTTATTTACTCAATCGGTATAGATTATAAACCTGTAGATTATTTTGCAGTTTATGCTTCTCCTTTAACAGGAAAAAGTACATTCATCAACGACACAACTATTGCTTCAACAGCTGATTATGGATTAGACGCTAATACAAAACTGAGAAACGAACTTGGGGCTTACATTAAATTTGAATTCAGTAAAAAAATTTACAAAGAAATTACATTGGAAAGCAAACTTGATTTCTTTTCAAATTATTTAAAAAATCCTCAAAATATTGACATTAACTGGAATATGCTGTTAAATATACCGGTTTATAAATTCTTGACGGTTACATTGAACACAACAATAATTTACGATGATGATATAAAAATTTATGACAAAGAACTTGGTCGTTCTGCTGCTTTTGCTCAGATTAAAGAAGTATTTGGCGTAGGTTTTTCTTACACATTTTAACCTAACTTGAATTAAAAAGAAAAATATTGATTTATAATAATTCCGCATAGTTACATAGCTTTTATTTTTACAAAAATATAAATTCTATGTTGCTATGTGTATTATAAATAATTAATTGACCTTTTCTATAATAATATAATGAGCATTTATATTATTTCATTGAAAGATGCTTACTAATATTATTTTTAGAATTTAGGTAAATGAAAAATGAAATAAAATATTACATTTTTTTTAAGTTGGGAAACAACATATTATTGAAGTTTTCCTAATCTGGCAGTAACTTTTACGGTCTTAATAACTAAAATGCTTAATCCTACGGGTCGTACTTCAATAGTTTCATATTGAGGATAAAAAACAACATCATAACCCGGATTTGCTTCCATTAAATTGTATAAAGCAAATGCTTCAGTACTTTTAGGTTTTAAAACCTGCATACCTCCAACAATTGGAATTGATGAAATTGAAGGTAAAATATCACTTCCACTTTCGGTAGAAGCTGATTTTACACTGAATAATCGCTCAAAATCTAATCCAAAGAAAAATGTTTGTGTAGCCTCAGCTGTAAATTGTTCCGAAAAAATAAAATCGCTTTTATAAAACTCTACTTGAATGTTGGGTTCTTGCATTGTTTTATGTACATAACTACAACTCGAATAAAACATTACAATAAAAATACTGAATATAATAATTTTAAACCTTTTCATTTAATTGGTTATTTTTTCGTTAACAAACATTTCAATTTTTGATTTCTCTAAACTTTTTTAAAAAATGTAATAAAACTGCAAATTTTAAATTTGCAGTTTTAACAATTTGCATATCAATCTATTTAATCTAAATAGATTCCTCCGACAGGTTGAGTTTCACGAGTCAAAATTTTTACTAAATCTTTTATTACCATAAACATTAATATAAAAAACGGAATTAAAAGCCAACTGAATAAAAAACAAAGCAATTCTATTGTAGCACGTCTTGTGTAACCAAGGTAAAAATTATGTGCCCCAAATTCCCACAAAAATATTAAAAGTAATAAAGTTATTACCCAGCTTCTATCTCCGGTTGATGGTTTAATTGAATTAATTCCTTTCTCAAATAATTTAGTAGTTTTTTCAAAGATTGTTTTAACTGCACTAATTCCAAAATCAGATTTTTCTGTTTTTGAAATGTTTTTTATTTCTTTACTGCAAACAGTTCCGTAAACATAACTTGTTTTAAATGCGTTTGATAACACAAACATAATAATAACAGATAATAAAAATACCCTCTTCATTTTTAATAATTTTTTAGTTATAATTTATTTGCCAAGATATTATTTTTTTTTATTCTCTCAAATATTTTATATTTGTTTTTTAAACATATTTATCAATCAAAAAAATAATTTATCATGAAAAAATAAATAAAAATATCGTTTATTGTATTGGCAATTGCTTTTACAACTTTTTTAACATCATGTTCGATTATTATGCCTGTTACAGCAACAAGTAATCCGGTTGGTAGCAAAGTAGGAACCGCTAAAGCAACAATTATAATTGGATTATTTTTCAACCAAGATGCAAGTATTAAAACAGCTGCTAAAAATGGAGGTATTTCTAAAATATCAACAGTTGATGTAAAATGCACTACATTGTTTGGTATTATTTGTGGAGTTGAAACAATTGTAACAGGAGATTAATTTTGCTGATAGACAGTTCTGAAATATTTTTATTTTTCGGAACGGTCTCTTAAATAATTACAAATAATTTTCATTTAATGAAAAAAATTACCATCATAGTAATTTTGATTTCTACTTTTTTTTCATCATGTATCAATGTGAAATATAGTGACAAAAAAACGGGTAAAAATCTATATGAAGAATTTTATATTGATAGAGGCATAAATCAATACTTTATAAAACCACTGAAATTTGATTACGAAAGCTATACATTTTTAGCTGATTTTACGTTTAGAGATTCAACCTCTGCTGATGGATATATAACATGCAATTTTTCAATATGTATTGATAGTATTACAGTAGTATATGACAGTATAGGTTTTTTTACTGAAAAATGTTCTTATAAATTTATTAATCCTGTAAAGATGTATATCGATACTGATAAAAATCTTTACATTAGACGTTATACATCGTATCTAAAATATTCAGAAATGCTTGAATTTTTCAATTCGGGAAATTTAAGTATTTATGTTTCGTCAAAAAGCAGTTTGAAAAAATTTTTGCCAGCAAAAAAAACTATAAAAAATATTAATTTATTAAATAATACTTTATTTAAACTTGTTGAACTAAACAAAATGTAACAAATTTATTTCAGCGATATGCGGTATATCTTCAGAACTTTTATTTTACTTATTATTATTTTATTAATAAACGAAAAAAAAATAATATCAAATCCATTTATTGATATTGGGATTAATAATATAACTAAACACAATACAGTTTTTAAAAATAATAAAACAGATTCTGTATTTATAGACAACAATATTTTTTTCTTACCCCATGGGCAATATTATTATACTGTATCAAAGAAATATAACGAGATAAATGATTTTTTTATAAAAGAAATAATAGGCGGAAATATCTTCGTTTTGTTTAATTGGGTAAAAGGTATAATGTTTGAAAAAACAAACAATTGTATAAAATTTAAATTTGACCAAAACGAATTATACAATAGTGAAATATCCAAAAAACTCGTTTCATTGTTCGACTATTGGATTGGTTGTATGTTTTCATTAATCGATAATTCAATAGAAATTAATTACGAACAATTTGTTTCTATTGATTTTAATGTTTCTGACAAGAATACTTTATTTATTCATAATGTAAAAGGAATAAAAATTAGCAATAAAGTATCGATGACAGATAAAATAATGGGTTTACTTGACGTTTCAAGATACAAACTACTATACCATGATGGATGTGTTTTTCTAGGAGTTATAAATCCAGACAAGGACGAATATTTTCAGTACTATGTTTATACTTCATTAGAAGATATTGCTAGCCGTGGATTTGCCGAAGTATTTAAACACTCAAATCAAACAATAAGAACAGACCTTAAACCACTTGTAAAATTGTTTTTTTAAAATTTTAAAATTAAATAATTGTGATTAAGAAGAATGAATATTTAAACTAAAAAGATGTCTAACCTAAAATTTATATTATTATGAAAAAATTCTTATTACTGATAATAGGATTATTGATTTTATTTGCTTGTAATCCACCAGATGACAATATCAATAATCCGCCTGATGATGATACTGTTACTGTAGAAATTTTCGATATTGTTGGGCAATTTGATATGAATGATGGTCCACATGCACTTGCAGTAAAAGGTGATTATGTATTTGCATGCCGTGATGATAAAATATTTGTTGTTGATATTTCTAATGTTGCAACTCCTGAATTAGTTACAACTATTGATGACCTTACAAAATCAAATATTTTTGAAACTTTGCTAATTGTTGATAACACTCTTTATGCTGGTTGTACTTCATCTTCTGGAGTATATATTATTGATATAACAAATCCTGCATCTCCATCAATAACCGGAAAAAGTATTGATGAAATATATGAAGGAAAGAAAATTAGTCCATTAAAATTATTTTACGATAACAATATACTTTGGGCAGCCGGTAGTAATGGATTAAATGCTATGTTAGTAAAATACAACGTTCAGACTGACGGAACATTAACATTTGACAAATATTGGAGTTCAACTCAAACAAGTAATATAGCAGGTGGAGTTTGGGCAAATTCTTCTAATGTATTTATAAGTACCGCTGATGGCTATGTTTATTCGTTTAACAGTTCGGATATTTCTACCGGACCAATTGGTTCTTTCACTTTTGAAGCTGAAAGTGGTCATAGTCATTGGGGCAAAACCATTATAGGTTTGAATAACCAATTATTTTGGGCAGATTGGGGTGCCGGATTTATTACAATTGATATTTCAGACCCTGCAAATCTTACTGCCGCAAATTTAATTACAAATTCAGCTTATAAAGCTCAATTTCCTGACGCTGAAGGAACAAATGTTTATGACTTTGTTTTAGATAATTCTACCGGAAAATTATATGTTGCAAATGGTTGGAGCGGACTTTTAAAAATTGATATAAATTCAACCGACAAAGTTGAAGATTATGTCGATTACTTTGAACAGCAGTACTTTTGTATAACAAAATCGAATGAAAATGTACTTGTAGGTAATATCTCAGGTGGAACTTCAGGTACTAAAGGTATTAAGATAATTAAAGTTGAATAATAAAAATCTTAAATCCGCAAGTCTAAAATAATGTATTGTTTAACAGTTATCTGAAAAACTTTATAATACATAAGACTTGCGGATTTATAAAAATATTGAACCAAAAGAGTCTCTGAAAAATATAAATCGTAATTGCGAGCGATAGCGAAATAATCTAACTCTATTTAAGTACGATAACATTAGTTTGTTTTGTTTTCCCAATTAAGCAGAAATGAACTTTTTGGAGTTCCATCAACTGTTAAACATCAAAAAAGTAAGAGAACAAATTAAAATATAATATTTATTAATCCGATTTTTTTTACATGAAAAAATTATTAATAATTTCGTTTCTAATAATCTCAATATCATCTTTTGGCATAACTACTGATAGTTTATCAAATCTTCATAATTCCGAATTATACTATGAAATTGAAAACTTACAGACTATAGAAAAAATTACTTACATAAGTCAAGATGATTATTCTAAAATACTGGATTCATTAAATTTATACTTCAATCAAATTAATAATCCATTAAATGACAAATCAATTACATCGCCATGGAATTTACCTTCATTTTGGTTTTCATTTGTTTTGTCGGCTGTGGGTGCTTATACAATTTATGGCATAGGTTTGTCTCCCGCAGCATTTGGTATTGTCTATTTTTCGTCAAAAGGAGATAAGACCGAAGTGCGCAAAGCTATATTTGGTTGTTTGGCTGGCATTGCTTTTGGGGGCGGATTAAAATTACTGGTAATGAATATGAGAAGTTAATTTATTTAATCACTGACTGATAATATGCAAATTAGTGGAAAAATATTTCTTCATAATTAAAAACTAATATTATTAAACTTCTGCTTTTCATTTGCTTGTCTTAAAAAATATTTGCCTTAAAAAATGAGAATATTCTCATTTTTTTTACAAAGATACCTCGACTATATTTATAAAAAACAAATAAATACAAAAAATATACAGTATTAAATCATTTAATATATTTTTTTTTGAAAATAAATTTGATACTTTTGTTTATTGTAATTGAAAATATAAATTCTAAAACAAAGCATTAATAATAAATATTTTATAAAATAATAAGTAATTAAAATTAATGGATATTGATAAAATATATAAAAAATGTCTGAATTTGGAATTTATTTCTAAAGATGAAGCATTGCTGATATTAAAAAATTCGCCAACAAGTGAATTGATGTTTGTAGCAAATCAAATTAAAAATAAATTTAAAACCACCGAAGACCAAAAAAAAGTTGGTTGGATAATCGACCGAAATATTAATATTACAAATGTTTGCATTTCTTTTTGTAAATTTTGTAATTTCTGCAAAATAAAGAATTCAGAAGATGCATATATAACTACAATTGAAGAATATAAAGAAAAAATAAATAATCTATTCAAACTTGGTGGAAATCAAATATTACTTCAGGGAGGGCTACATCCTGACCTAAAAATTGATTATTACGAAAATTTATTCAGTGAATTGAAACACGAATTTCCAGAATTAAAACTACATGCTTTGGGTCCGCCTGAAATTATACATATAGCTAAAATATCAGGACTTACACCTGAAAAAACACTTTTAAGGCTTATTGATTCCGGATTAGACAGTTTACCTGGAGCAGGAGCCGAAATATTGGTTGACAGAGTACGAAATATAGTTTCACCAGCAAAGTGTTCTTCATCTGAATGGCTGGAAATAATGCACCTTGCTCACAAAATAAATATTCCAACTTCTGCAACAATGATGTTTGGACACGTTGAAACATTAGAAGAGCGAATCGAACATCTTATAAAAATAAGAGATACACAAAATCTTAAACCTGCAAATAGTTATGGTTTTGTAACATTTATTCCTTGGTCGTTTCAAAAATCAGGCACAAAACTTGAAAAGAATTTTGAAATAAACTATGTTAATTCCGAAGAATATATTAGATTGTTAGCTTTAAGTAGAATTATTTTGGTAAATATCAAAAATATACAGGCTTCATGGCTTACTGTTGGAAAAGAAACTGCTCAGATTTGTTTACACGGAGGAGCAAACGATTTTGGTTCAATAATGATTGAAGAAAATGTTGTTTCATCTGCAGGTTCAAATTATACTTTTGATAAACAAGGAATTAAACAGGCAATTATCGAAGCCGGATTTGAACCACATCTGCGAAATGCTAAATACGAATTTCAATAAATATCAGAATTATGAGTATAAGATTAAAAATATTTTTCTTTATTTTAATTCCTTCAATGGTAATTTTCATATTATCATTAATTTATTTAAGTAATCAATTTAGGGAATTAACTATTGAAAATTCAAAAAAAATTGCAGATTTGTATGCTTCTCAAGCAGCAAATACTACAGAAACTATGCTCGAGCAAGATTTAAGCACAGTTAAAGCACTTAAAAATTCATTTTTGGGTTATACTCAATATGATGCAACTACAAGAGAAAATTTTTACAATCAGATACTTAAAAATCTACTTTTAAATAATAAAGAATATTTATCAGTATGGATGTCGTGGGAATTAAGTGAAATATCAAATGAATGGAATTCTCCTTATGGAAGAAAAAGAACCGCAACACTTAAAGAAAATGGAATTGTAACATTTTATGTTGATAGTGCTGATATTGAAGGCGACGACATTAAGGGACTATACTATAAACTAAAATCGGGCGAATATGACGAAGTTATAGCTGACCCATATTTATATACTTATTCTTCAGCAGATACCAGTACTTCTTTTTTTGAAACAACAATTGCGGCATCAATTGTTGACAATAAAAGTTTTGCCGGTGTTGTAGGTATTGATGTTTCGTTAGAACGATTTCAAAATATTATTACACAGATAGCTCCATTTGATAAAAGTTTTGTTTTTATAGTCGCAAATAATGGAACAATTGTAGCTCACCCAAATAGAAATTTTCAAGGTAAACTATTAACAAGTACTTATATCAATTTAAATGCTGATATACTTGATGTAATAAAGGCTGGTAATACTTTTACAGGTTTCACTAAAAATCAGTATGATGAAGAAATTTATATATCTTTTGTTCCAATTAACGTTGGTTTAACAAACAGTCCTTGGGCAGTTGGAATGATAGTTCCAAAAAGAGTTATTCTTTCGGCTGCTAAAGAAAATTTTACTATTTCAATTATACTTGTTTTGGCGGTTACAATTTTTGTTTCAATTGTAATGATGTTAATGTATTCGAGAATTACAAATCCGCTAAGAAAAACTACTAAAATATTAGTAGAACTGGAAAGAGGCAATATTCAAAAACTGGATAAAATAGAAGTAAAAACTAAAGACGAATTAGGTTTAATGGCAAATTCAGTAAATAATCTGGTTTATTCTTTGAATAGTACTGCTGAATTTGCAAAAAAAATTGGAACCGGAGACTTATTAGCCGAATACAAATTGTTAAGTAATGAAGATGTTTTGGGAAATGCTCTTTTAGATATGCAGAAAAACCTTATATCTGCAAAAGAAAGTGAAGAAATTCGTCAAGCTCAAAATCAACGATTATCGTGGGCTCAAAATGGTATTACTCAGATAAATGAAATTTTAAGACTTGAAAATGATTCTTTAGAACAGCTAACTTTTAGTATTACAACTTATTTGGTAAAATATTTAAATGCTAATCAAGGAGGTTTTTATGTTATTGAAGATGAAAATTTAGATGATATTCATATAAATTTGATTTCAGCTTATGCTTATGACAGAAAAAAACAAATTACATCAAAACTTTCTATGGGAGAAGGACTTGTTGGGAGAAGTATAAAAGAAAAGGAAACAATTTATATTAAAAACCTTCCTGATGGTTATATGTATATTTCGTCAGGATTGGGTGAAAGAACTCCTCACGTTTTGTTAATTACACCTCTTATTTTTGAAGAAAGTATTTTTGGTGCAATAGAAATTGCATCATTTCGAGAATTTGAAGAGTATCAGCGTGATTTTATGCTGGAAACCTGTGAACGTATTGCGTCATCTATTTCAAATATAAAGAAAAATGTACGTACTAATGAACTTTTAAAACAATCTCAGGCACAGGCTGAAAAAATACAAGCTCGTGAATTGGAATTTAATGAAAAATTAAAAGAACTAGAAACATTACAGTCTGAGGTTTCGATAAAAAGTAAAGAAACTAAAGAACTTATAAGTGCTTTATCTCGAAGAGCAGCAATTGCGGAATACACTCCTGAAGGAATGATAATTTCAATTTCAAATTATTTGTTAAGTTCTTTAGGTGAAAATATTCAGAATTTAGTTGGTAAAAATCAGAGAGATTTAGCCGATGAAGCAAAAGAAAGTCCGGAGTGGTTCAATCAGTTTTGGGACGATTTAAGAAAAGGAAGAGTAAGAAGAAGAAAGTTTATTGTTGAAAAAAATTCAAAAAAAATATATTTTGATGAAACATATATTCCTTTAAAAGATATTGATGGACATATATATAAAATACTTAATTTAGGAATTGATATTACTGAAAACGAAGAATTAAAAGAACGTATTAAAGTTTTGACAGCTCAAAAAGAAATTTAGAATTAAAAGCGAACTTATTTAGTTCGCTTTTTTTATTCAATATCTTTATTTTAATAGACGTTATTTAAAATTTTGTCAAAAAATATTTAAATAAAAAAAAAATATTAGTATAGAATTATATACCTTAAATCCGCATGTCTCGCATTATGTTGCAGTCTATCAGTCAGGTGAAAACACCTGACTGGTGCAGTCTGCATGTTGCTGGTGTTTTCACCTGCAACAGGTTAGCAAAAGACTTACGGATTTAAGGATATATATAAATTTAAAACAACCTCTTAGAAATTTGTTTTTATTTCTAATACTTAAAACCTAAATTAAAGTTTAAAGTTAATAATCATGAGTAAAAAAATTTGTAATTAATTTTATATTAATTATTTTTGTGCCAAAACATGATTATTAACTTT
>Ga0316608_1000732_pt1 | contig 14231 bp, 15 predicted proteins | sample MIS2016152B_MG_FD_207673 | JGI IMG/M metagenome (GOLD analysis project Ga0316608, IMG submission 207673) | Microbial mat bacterial communities from Middle Island sinkhole, Lake Huron, Michigan, United States - MIS.2016.152B | ecosystem: Environmental > Aquatic > Freshwater > Lake > Sediment...
CTCTGTCCCTTCGTTATATTATAGGCTAAATGCTGGCTCCAGTACCTTATTTATTCAATTAGTAATAAAGCGCATGTTCCTTTTAATTTCGTTCACATTCTGAATATCCGTAAGCATTTCAATCAATTTAAACGCTACGTCGAGGCTTGTTGCTGGTCCGGTTGATGTAATGATGTTATTATCGATCACCAATTGTTTATCTTGAACAATTGCTCCAAAATCTGCCAGTTGTTTACGTCGGGCACCATCGTTTAAATCCCAGGTGGTAGCTTTTCTATTTTTTAACACCCCTGATTTACCAATTGGTAAAGCTCCTACACAAATGGAAGCTATCAGCTTTCCTTTTTTATCGAATTCCCGAATCAAATTCAGAAACCGCTCGTCATAAGCATCTTCATAAAACCCCGCGGCCCCTGCTCCGCCTGGAATGGCTAAAGCATCATAGTCTTCACTATTCACTTTGTCAAACGAAATTTCGGGTTGTACAATAAGGTTCCAATAGCACTTAATGGTTGGTCTTAATCCGGTTGTTACTAAATCAATGGGTAGTATGCCAGCTTCCCGGCTCCAACCGATAACATCGGTAAATACGCTTGCTTCGTATGCTTCAAAGCCTTGCGATAAAAATAAAAGTACTTTTTTAGCCATCCTAATCAGTTAAATTATGTTGATTATTATCGCAATATCCTGTTAACACAGGAGCCTACAATGGCACAAAAATTAGTGTAGCCTCGGAGCGTAAAATCTTATCGGTTCGTTAAACTTCCTGATTAAGGTAAAAATATTGAGATCTGCAACTTCCAGCCGCATTAATTTTGCCATAAATGCTATGCTTTATTCATATAATACCTTTATTTCCTTTTGTTTTAGTCTTTGTATAAACCAATTATTTATTTTTATTTTATCAGCCGCCGAAATTTTCCTTTTAACTGATAAAATAATAATGGTTGTCTTTAATGGAACAGAAAGTTTATCTTTATAAAATAAGGACTCTGAATAGCTACATCCGTTTATTTGTGGGTAAAAGATTTTAATTTCATTAAATAGGATTTGCCCAATTTTTTGTTGATTTATAAGTCTATCAAATTCCGCATTTTTTTTGGTAAGTGCTTCATTTAAGCTTATTATTTGCTCTTTTAGTTTATATACTTCAATGTTTTTATCGTCAATGCTGCTAAAAGCTAATCCTTGTTCAATTACAATTGCGGCATCATTTATATTAAAGTTTGACGATCTTAAAATGATTTCTGATTTATGTTTATCAAGAAGTGCTGTGCCACCATACACTAAAACAATTTTACGCAACTTGGGATTAATGTCATGTTTTAACAAATAATTTCCTTCGAAATGCGAAACATTTAAAACATATTGATTTGCTTTCTGCAGAAATTCTTCCTGTTTAACAAGTTTATAACCAAAATAGATACTTGGTAAAAGGACTATGATTATAACAAAGTTAATAGTTCTTTCTATTTTCCGTTTCTTCCTATTGTCAATTAAGCTTCTGATTGGAAATTTTAGTAATTGTGAAATCCAAACAGAGGCAATAGCTATGAATATAGTATTAATCGTAAACAAATAAAATGCTCCAAAGAAAAAATCAAACTGGCCTGTTGCAAGTCCATAACCAGCTGTACATAAAGGAGGCATAAGAGCTGTTGAAATTGCCACACCAGGAATAACGTTCCCTTTCTGTTTGCTGCTTATTGCAACAATTCCCGCTAAACCGCCAAATAAAGCGATTAAAACATCGTAAATTGTTGGACTTGTTCTTGCCAATAATTCAGAATGAGCTGTAGAAATAGGACTTAGAGCAAAATAGGTAGTTGATGCTACAAGGCTTGCTATAATGGCAAATGCAAAATTCTTTAGGGATTTTTTAAATAAATCAAAATCATAAGTAGCTATACTGTAGCCCAGGCCATTGATGGGACCCATTAAGGGCGATATTAGCATAGCACCGATTATTACCGCAGTAGAGTTCATATTCAGACCCACGGAAGCTACAATAATTGCAAAAATTAAAATCCAAAGATTCGTACCTTTGAAAATAATCCCTTTTTTAATTTCTTCGTAAACAGAATCTTGATTTTCCAGTTCCGACTCCAAATTAAAAAAGTATAAAATCTTTCTAATAATGTAAATTACTTTCATGTTGTTTGTCTTTTTAACATAGCATACAACGATGGTGGTAAAATTAGTGCAGCATCAGTACGTAAAAATCTTATAGGTGTGTTAAAATGCCTGTTAAAGGTAGAAATATTTTGGTAGGAGGCATACTTCTTAATTTTACCAGGGTTGTTGGGCGCTGGGCTTATTTTCGTCTGAATAATTTTAGAATATTTTTTCCAATTTCATCAAGCTTTTCAATTGGCTCAATCAAGGAAGGATTATTTAGGTCTATCTCATCATTATCATTAATTCCATGTTGCATTGGATAAATAAGAATAAAACTATTTGACTGAAAATATTTGTTCAAATACGTTGGTATATTGATCATATTTTCATGATAAGATAGTTTATTTACTCTACTTAAAACTATTAAGATATTGTCGTCAATCCTAATGTCCCGTGAAATAATCAAAAAATCATTCCAATCGTCGAAAATTTTAAATTCTGCTTCGATTGGGTGTTTTAATTGAATTTTTTTAATAAAAGCAAGAGTTATTTCATTTGCATAGAAAACAAGTTTTGCGCCTGTATTTTTTGGAATATTCCAAATTTTCGATAACCAAAATGGAAAGCCAATTTCCTTTTCAGCTTTTAGTGGAACTATTACGACATGTCTTTTAATAGTAGAAATTGGCTGTATTGGTTTGTAAACAAATGTAGTCGTATTGCATTTTAACAAAATACCTTCAGTTAATTTTCCAAGAAAGGATTCTGAAATACCTTTATTTATATGAAGACCTAAAATTAGGTCTGTTATACTTTGCTCTTTAATAACCCCTATAATTCCATTTGTGGTATTTATATCATATCTCAATATTTTATTTAATTGTATATCAATGGCAGAGGCTGAAACAACCGCTTTGTCTAATATTTTTTTTGCATGATTATCAGATTCTAAAGAGTCATTGTTGATAATATTAAGTGCGTATAATCCCTTTTTATTTTCCTTTGATTTAAGAATAGAACTTAAACTAATCATTTCGTCAATTGTCTCATTATTGTTTATTGGAATTAATATTCTTTCCATGTTATCAGCATTCTCATTGTCAACCGTTGTAGATTCTTGCAACGAAATGTTCTTACCTCCTTTTTGAGCTACAAAAGATGCTATAGTACATGTTATTAAAATCATTATAATTGTACCATTTAAGATGCTGTCACTCAACAAACGAATTGGCTCGCCGCTTGCTGTTTCTCCCAGAATTACATTATATCCAACCAGCACTGCGGCAAGCGTTGCTGCTGCTTGCGCATTACTTAAACCAAAAATTAACCTGCGTTCATCAATTGAAAACTTAAAAGATTTTTGTGCAAGCCATGCAGCAATGAACTTTGCGGAAGTCGCAATTATTGTCATTACAGCAGCGACCTTTATAGTTTCAAAATCTTTAAAAAAAGCTCTATAGTCAACCAGCATTCCAACTCCAATAAGGAAAAACGGTATAAAAACAGCATTTCCAACGAACTCAATCCTATTCATTAAAGAAGATGTAGATGGAATAAGCCGGTTAAGTGCCAAACCTGCTAAAAATGCGCCAATAATAGCTTCTATACCTGCAAATTCAGCAAGAACAGCACCAAGAAAAACCATTACAAGGACAAAAATATATTGAGAAACACTGTCTTCGTACCTTTTAAGAAAGTAACGTCCAATGATTGGAAAAAGAAACATGACAATTAATCCAAAAACTATAATAGATATCGAAAGTTTAGTCCAAAAATCCGAGTTTACCTCTCCATGTGCCATACCCACAATAACCGCAAGTACTAAAAGGGCAAGAGTATCGGTAATCATAGTGCCGCCAACTGCAATATTTACAGCACGATTTTTTGTTACACCCAATTTGCTAAGTATTGGATAAACTATTAATGTATGCGAAGCAAACATACTGGCAAGCAAAACCGATGTAAGAATTGAAAAATTTAGAATAAAAATACTAGCAAATATTCCAAGAGTCATAGGAATTATAAAAGTGTATAATCCAAACACCAAACTTTTTCCACTATTTTTTTTAAATTCTGCTAAATCCATCTCCAGACCCGCAAGAAACATTATGTATAACAAGCCTGCAGTACCTGACAAAATGATACTGCTGTCACGCAGTAATAAATTAAATCCATTAGGCCCAATTACTGCTCCTGCTATAATGAGTCCAAGAATATGTGGGATTTTAAACTTATTTAAAATAATCGGAGCAGATAATATAATAATTAGTATTACCAAAAATTTAAGTACTGGGTTAGTCAAAGGTAAGGTTGTCTCAAAAATATTTAATAAAACCATAATCAGTCAATATTAATTCACAGAACAAAGATATGAAATGCTTTGGTTTCCTTAGCGCTTGCGCCCAACATCATTATTACTGTATTGATTTTACAATCCGTACCTACCTCTCCCAATAATCCAGATGAGTTAATTAAAGAGAGTTTTATATACCGCTCCCCTCTCCTTAAAACGGATAGGCAACATTGAGTTGCATAAATGGCATAAATCCCTTTTTATAATTTAACAAATCCTCTCTCTTTAATTGAAATGGAAAAGTTTCAGCAAAAAGCCAAAATGAAGACTCAGGCCACTTTCCAATCTTGTCGAAATTCATAAAATTTACCTGGTAGCCGACTCCTATTAGTGGTTTAATGTATAATTTCCAAATTTTTATATTGTACCCCAACGTGACCATAGGCATAACAACCAATCCTTTTGCCTCAATAGAGTCTTTATCAGGAGCGCTTTTAAGTTGAATGTTACTATGTCTAAAATCTATCTTAACTTCACTATAAAATCCGCTTCTTTTCGATGAAAAGTATTGACAATAGCCTAAACGTAAGAAAACATCTTCCATTTTCTTGATATTAAATGGGTATAATAAGTACGAGTAAACTCCATAATTAGAATTCTTATACCCTCCTTCAACTAATAAACTTCCTTTTTGTTTATAAGGTAACTCGAATGTAATTAAATAATTACCATCAATTATACCCAACAAATTAGTACCAATTACTTTTTGTCCCCAACACGTAGACATATCTATTATAAGAACTGTAATAGATACAATGAGTACGAATCCTTTTTTAAACATAATGAAGTAAGTTATTGGGGTTATTAACAAACATCAAATAAATACATCAGATGGGTTTCCTCTCTAAAGTTGGTTTTTCAGGGTAATCAAATTTGGTTTCTGTTCCGTGTTTAAATGTAAATGGTTTTTAGCTCTTTTCCAAATAGTTGTTTAGGGAAATATTGGGGGCGAGATACGAGTTATGCGTTACGAGTTGCGGTATGATGTTTCCGATTGTATACTTTTTGTCTCTTACTGTGTCAGTGTTTATAAGTTCCGATTCTGATAAAACATGACCAAAAATCGATCTTCCATATTGGGCAGCTATATTTTTGCCCTGACACTTTCACTTCCTTAAAATCTTCTCCATCGCTTTTCCTTTAGCTAATTCATCAACCAACTTATCTAAATAACGAATCTTCTGCATAAGTTCATCTTCAATTTCTTCAACACGATAACCACAAATTACACCGGTGATGAGGTACGCATTGGGATTTAACGTCGCATCCTGGAAGAATGTATAAAAAGTTACATTTCCGTTTATTAGTTCCTGTAATCTTTCGTTGTTGAAGCCTGTTAACCACTCTATAACCTGATGCAATTCTTCTTTTGTTCTGCCTTTCTTCTCCACCTTTGCCAGATACATTGGATAGACCGATGTAAAGGTCATTTTTGCAATACGCTGATTTTGTTTGTCAGAATTGTTCATACCTTATGTTTTAGCTTTCATCTTTCGTGGTAAGGGCAGTGTATTTTAATTTTGGATAATAACACTAGTGCGTTCATTATGTTTTTAATTCTCTTCGTATTTCCATTTCAACGAATACACAAAAATCGTGATTAACAACAAGACCTCGATTGTACCTATTATTATATAGTGCGGTGAAGTATCTCCACCTCCAATCACATATATAATCGTTAAAATTGCTGCAACAATATTTACAATTCGGTTTGATTTATATTTTAATACCCGCGATAAATATATCATCATTATCGGAATATTTGTCACTACAGCAGCAATGGCCATAACTGTTTTTACATCGCCGGGTATATTTAATGTATTGCCGTTAACAAGCTCCACCATTATCGAAAAAATGTCGGCAAATATCATATTTATCAATATTACAATCCACAAGGTGGATAATTTCACTTTCATGTCTGTTTTTTTCATAATCAATCTATTAAAAAGATGATCAAATTTAAAAGCTTATTCCGAAGTTTAGATGCGGTTCAAAAAGAAAATAGTTCGCCCAATTCTTCTCCATTTGTAGGAACGTATCTGGAAAATTTGTATTTATTGGCCAATAATTAAAACTAATTGAAGGCTCTAAAAAGAAACGTTTCTTGAATAACTCTAACCTGTAACCAACACGTGTTTGAAGATAAAGCTGAAATCCACGTTGGATTTTTTTGTTTTGCTCATCGTAAAAATTCTGAACAAAAGTATTTGCGTGAATTGATGAATAAACTTGCTTCCATAAAAACCTTTGATATGTTATTCCAATACCATAGGCTCTCACGTAACCTGGATAATCCTCCATGTGTTTATACTTCTTGTCGTTTGCTAATGGAATACCAAGTGGTTCGGGATATTTCCATGTTGTTGCATTTACAATAATGGCATCTTTAACAGTAAATCGGTATCCGTAATTCAGCTCATAAAAATCAGCAGGGTCGGGAAATAAATTTGCTATTGACCATAACGACGATGAAACAAAGTGCTTCCGGTAAACAGAATCTTGCTTGCTTGTTTGACTATAAGAAACATCTAAATTTGCTATAAGCAATAATACCAATAATTTTATTTTCATACACTTACATTTTAAAATATTATTTTATAATGCAAATGTATTGGGTATAATTTCCTTAAAAATTGACTTTGGTTAAGAAATTTAAATGTCCTACTTTCTATTTAATCGCTTTCGCAACCTACTTAAAGATTCGGGTTTAATCCCTAAATAGCTAGCTAATTGGTATTGCGGAACTCTTTGAAATAAATAGGGTCTCTCTTTTTGTAGAAACAAGTATCGCTCCTCTGGATTGGTTATTTTGTAATTCACAAACGATTCCTGAAAATTGGCCATCATCACCTCTGTCATAATACGACAGATTGATTCAAATTGCGGGTATTTCAAAAACATTTCCTTTTCGTGTTCGGTTGTATTTAGGGTTAAAACAGAATCTTCTATACACTCCAAATACTGTCCCGATGGTATGCCCTTTCCATAACCAATAGGCAACACAGGTTGTTCCTCTGTATAAAATTCTATTGTTCTCTCCTCACCGTCATTAATAAAATAGCTTCTTACACAACCCTTTAAAACAAAATAACTTTCTTTTGATATTTCTCCCTCTCTCAATAGAACCGTACCTTTTTTGTAATTTTTTATAATCGTACTTGCAATCACAATATCAATTAATTCATCTGAAAGAGATGTGTGTTTTGTTAAGTATTTTATAATCTCATTCTCCATAATTCTAATTTGCCTTAACAGCAGTTTTTTTTGTTAGGTCCGACCCTGACACTAAAGAATCGCACTTACGACTTTCTCCTCATACGACCCAAGTTCTATCGAAACAGCCTAAATCGCCTTACAATAATAATGAAAATTAGTGTGTAATTTTACCAAACCTTCTGCTAAACAGGTATGTATTCCGTACCAGGTTAAATGGTTTTGCCCCGCTTGCAATGAGTTTATGCCGTTTTTTTTTGAAGAGGCTAAACATTCTAAGCAAACTTTTTTCATTAAGGAACGCCAAAGAATTAATTAGGCTTTTATTTACGTTGGTTCGGTAATAAAAGCTGGAATTACAACTTTCTCTGATCATTGAGCAATCAAAAAGTAGCGATATTTGCTCCAAGGAGCAATCAAATTACGAGATTTATTTATTGCACAATTAACAAGTTACAGTCAGTTAAAACTTATTTTCGAACCATCTTTTCGATATTACCTTCATTTTAATATTCTTAGTTTATATCGGCAAGACTGTTACTTCCGTTCAAAACGTCTGTCAGTAATATTTTCTTCATTCTTTCAGGTTCTTCAAACAATGGGCTGTGAGCTGATTTTTCAAATGAATAAAACCCTTTTATTGGTGCTTGCAGTTTTTCGAGATATGCTTTTGACAAATCGACATTTACCGTCAGATCGTATTTGCCACTCAAAAAATAGACTGGAATATCAAGCTTAGGTACCAAAGTAGGTATATCCATAGCAAAAAGCTCACTGCTAAACCCGGCTCTTTTTACAAATCTGAACTTCGAAACCCATATATTGATTTTTTCTTTCAGCGTATAAGCTTTACAAGTCCAAACGGGTATAAACACTCCTGTAAAAACCGATTTCATATTTCGCATGGTACCAATGCCCAGTTCGTGCATTGCTTTATCACGGATGAGTGATTTGAAAAAGTTTGAAAAACTGGTATCAGTATCCGGAATAGGATATTTCTTTAGTTCCTCTAACACTTTTTCATTGCCCTTAGCAGTGTATTGTTCTACCAAATATTTATAGGCAATCCTTTCTGATTCAAACTGACGCGTAATTTGTGCCATGCCAATGTATGCGTTGTATAGCTGCGGAGACTTTTCCACCGCCTGAATTGCAATAGGAGTTCCACCGGAATGTGCCATCAGGTATATCTTATCCTTCCCAAAACACACGCGTAAATAATTCGTAACTTCTATCAGATCGGACGTAAGCTGTGCAAATGTCATTGTTTCAATCGGTATATCACGACTGTATGAAAGGCCTCCACCACGTTGTTCCCAATAACAAACTGTAAAAAAATCTTCAAGTCCCGGGTTGTATTTCTCTATCAGGAAGTAATTTGGGAAAGCTGGTCCGCCATGCACATAAAGCATAACAGGATTATGGAAGTCCTTGCTCCGAATTATCATTCCTTGCCGGACACCGCCAATAGTTATACCGATTTTTTCGGAAATACTTCCGGCAATCGAAGCTCCGCTATTATCAACAAACGGTTCAGGTTTCCCTGGAATGTATATGCGCACTACAATAACAAGGATGAGGATCCCTATTGTCAGAACTAATAACGAAACAGAAAACATACGCGAAACTATTTTTAAGGAAAGACTCATTTGTATTTATTAACCTTATAATTAAAATAAGACCTGCATATCAATACAATACATAATTATCTAACTATTAAGCCACTTCTTAAAATCAGCAGAACGATCAATACTCACAATGGTGTCGTCAGCATCCTCCACTTTGGGTTTGAGCTCCAATTTAACCCTGGACCTGGAATAGGCGATCATATTCGCAATAGACTCCATATTCACTATATATTTTCGGTTAATCCTAAAAAATACATGTGGATTTAAAATGGTTTCCAATTTATCGAGCGTGAATTCAACCGGATAATTATTTCCCTGGTAGGTGCGAAGGTAAACACCTTTGTCGAGTATATAGAAATACGCAATTTCCGAAACTTCAATCTTTCGGATCTTTTCTCCAATCTGTATGAGAAAACGTTTTTTAAAATCAGGTTCTCTCCCTTGAATATTTGCCAAGAGCATATCAAAATCGATACTGAAAGCTGATTTTAATGTTTGATATTTTTTAATACTATCTGCCAGATCGGTTTTTCGAATTGGTTTTAGTAAATAAGAGATACTATTGACCTGAAATGCTTTTATAGCATACTGGTCATAAGCAGTTGTAAAAATAATGGGCGTATTGATAGTTACCTGCTCAAAAATGCTGAAACTGATTCCATCGGAAAGCTGAATATCTAAAAATATCACATCAGCAGTGTGCTGAAAAAGCCATTTCACAGATTCCTTAATTGAACCTATTTTTGCAAGAACATGGATCGATGGATTGACCTCCTTGAGCATCTGCTCCAGTTTGTCGGCGGCCAAATTTTCATCTTCAATTATCAGTACGTTCATCTTGTTCAATTTTAATTAAAGGAATTTTAGCCACATACCTGTTGTTAATTATCCTAAACGATGGCTCAAGCTTGCAAATCAAAGCATATCTTTTTACCAGGTTTTTAAGTCCAAGTCCCGTAGAGGTTCCTGAAACCTTTGGTTGGATATTGTTTTCCACAATAAGGAAATCGCCGTCGCTATATATTTCAATCATAAGCGGTTTTGATTCATTAATTACATTGTGTTTCATTGCATTCTCGAGCAAAACCTGCAAAGATAGTGGAGGTAATACCATTGGAAGTAGTTCGGCTCGAATATTAACTGAATAAGATAAATAATCGCCATATCTGATTTGTTGCAGAAAAAGATATGAACGCATAAATTCCAGTTCTTTATTAAGTGCCACAACTGGTTGTTCAATTGTTTCAAGTACATACCTGTAAATTTGCGAAAACTCATCAATAAACAACTGGGCTTTAGCAACATCAACAGTTATTAGGCTCGAAAGCACATTGAGACTGTTAAACATAAAATGTGGATTGATCTGGCTTTTTAGTACTTCAAATTTTATTTGTGATAGTTCTTCCTGAAGATGTTCCGCAATCAGATTAGCCTGCCTGCTCTCGATGTAGTATATCCAACCTTCAAGAATAGTCATCAGCAGGATATTCACTACAGCATACAGCATTGCATTATAAATCAGCACCCAGGAGAGCTCCTCGGTATATGGTTTTAACCAATTTGCAAATAGCGTGATCGCTGTTGAAATAAGTATAGAAATAAAAACCGCAAAGCTAAGTTGCAAAGAAATCCGCAGAAATATTCTTTTCCCCCAAGGTGCAATGCGATTCAAATACCGTATCATATAAAGATCGGGATACGCTATCATGAAGGCAGCTATTAGACTCAGCAAGGTTCCTCTCAACATGCGCAGAAAAAAATGCTGATAACCATCAAGCACATAATAACCGCTAAGGTGATTATAGGATATAACAATAAATTGCATCACTATTGCTAAGCCGAGCAAGAGCGAGAGAAGCCGTTTGAACGAAAAATAACTATGAATATTAAAAAAGCTCATTCGTTTAAATTATTTCAGGCTAAATATAAAATGTAAAAATATAAAACAATAATCCTTTTCAGGAGAATGTATTTTAGTTTAATAATTGAACCTTATGCAGCCCAAAGGGCTCAATGAAGGTGTACACCCTTAAAGCTTCAGCAAGTGTTTTCGTAATGCGTTTACCGGAGTGTTTCAACTAGCTCTATCTTGATTATTCAATTAGAATCAAGAATGCTGATTGAATTTATGATTGTCTTTCAGATTTTAAACACGAGAGAGTAACATTTTAATAAACATTACCCTCTCACATAAGTTGAATTAGAACTTTTTCAAAAACCCCATTCTTACAGATATATACTGATAATCAAACTTTTTTGGCACTCTTTCAAATTCAGCGTCTCGCGACAAAGAGTTAAACTTAACCCCTGGTGAGAGACTCCAGTTTTTACCTAAATTAATGTCAATACCGCCTGCAAACTGATACCCAAAACCATGTTTTGTATCATTAATAATATCTCCATTGGCATTCTCTGTTTCGATATGATTGTATAATCCACCGGCTCTGACATAATAAGCCAGTTTTGAAGTTCCTAATGGGTGCTTGAAGTTTAGTCCGAAAACATACCCCGTTTCTTCGAAACTAACATCATTGCCGGCAAATGATTTGTCTGCACCCAACCTGTTCCAACCCCATCCAGCATAAATACCTAAATGAGGCATAAAGCGGTAATGCAATATGCCTTCAAAACCAAATCCCGGGTTCAGAGTTGTGCCATCCATTTTTTTTGTTGCCAATGACACCCCACTGTTTAGTTCAATTCCTAATCTTTTTCCCGATTCTTGTGCAAAACAGCTCAGTGATAATAATACAAGTATTGCTAATGTAAATCCTCTTGTTTTCATTTTTTCTGCATTTAAATTATTAATAGAAATTTTCATGCAACAAAATTAGCTGCCAACTAACCAGTACTAAAATGAAATATGCCAGAAGCGCTAATTGCGATGGTGATGGTGGCTTTTGAAAGGTTAAAAGCAGTTGGCTTTATGAAAAAGCCTAATGCGAGCGATCATTAATTAGGGTATGATCTAAATGTCAGTCCACGTTTTTGAAACTTAACTTATCAATTTTATTAACTATTATTGCTCTAATAGTAAATCCAGTAACCTTTGAACTGTCTTTTTGAATTATATTCTATTGTAGGGAAAGGTAATTTTATAAATGTCATTCCTTTAAATAAAATTTTTAGAAACTTAGAATTGGTTTTTATTCGAGTCCAGTCAATATCAAGCGACAAAAGATATTGTCTATATCGTTTTGTTTCAGGTATAGCAATACCATTATAACTTGTAACATTTTCAAACTCACCATACATTCCATTGGCACTATAGCCAACCGCAAAATTAAACCATGCCGGTAATTGCTGTTTGAAAACAATTTTATTTAAAGGCATTGAAAACCAATAAGTATGGGCATTATAGTCTTTTAATAATCTGTTCATTCTTGTTTCGCCATAATACACATTAGAATTATCAGAATAACCAGATTCCGAATAACTGAATTTATACTTTACTACCTGATCCTTAAATAATAACTCCTGGCCACAAACAATGGCTGACCCCATTGTATTAGCGGCAATATCGCCCCACGAAAAGCCATAATCTTTATGTATGCCATCCATTATTTCAATAGGAAACTGAAGCATAAACCCTAAAGTTGATCCAAATATTAGCGCATCTTTTCGGGTTGATCCTATTTTTAACAGACCCTGGTAGCCAATGTAGCTGTATAAATACGAACCAAACATATGACCAAACTTGTCAACTTGTAAATAACCGCTATTATCATTATAAAAATGAAATGGAACACTTTGTTTGTCTTTATACCAAGTTTTACTTAGAATATACATGGAGCTTACATAATAGGTACTTGTAAATGCAACAGCCTTATAAATTGGTATTTTACTTGTGTCGGTTTCTGTTTCATTTTCCTTTGCCAGTAGAATTCTTGGGATAAAAAATAAGAATGGAATAAATATCCGGAGTATGTGTTTTCCCATTTTTTGCTAAACATTATTAATTAGGCAGGTTTGCTCATTTTTTCATAAAAATAATCCTTTTTCGATGTTTTTTGTTAAGTCATTTATAAACCTTGCCATGGAGGTTCCGTCAATAACAGCATGGTCCATAAGTACGGTAATGTTCATAATTTCTCTTAATTCAATTTTGTCATCAATTACAACAGGTTTTTTTATTATTGAGCCTATCCCAAAGCAAATTGGGTGAATTGAGATAGGTATAAACCAGCCATTTATTTTTCCATACATCCCAAGTGATGAAACAGCAACATTTCCAATTTTAGAGAACATCATTTTGGGTCGCTTTAACAGGAATTTCCAGATTTTTCTTCGAATAAATCCTGGCAAGGAATAATAGAATCTTTCTAAAAGAGTCGTTCTTTTTTGAATAACTATTTGATTATCTGATAATATTTCTTGTTTTGAATCATTTATCTGTTTTGTAATTAATTCCACTTCAAGCGTATTTGCTTTTTCTATAATAACAGGAAGCGGCACTTTTTCCCCATTTATTTCCTTCTCGATTAAGAATGAAATATTAATATCGTCGAAAATTATAGTTTCATGTTTTCCTTTCTGGAACGCAGTTATTGCCCTATTATTAATTAAGGGCATCTCTAAAAACCTATTTTTAATATATTTATCTGGTTGTTAATAACATATATTCGTATTTCTCATGAAAGTTACGTATTTTCAGGGAAAAATAAAACCCATGAAAAATATCAATTCACTCGGCTTATTTGACGATCATTTTTTGATGGAAAAGCTTACCAAACTTGGCGATCCACTTCAAAAACTCAACGAATATATTGATTGGAGGATATTTGAAAGGCCCTTAAATGAAGCCTTTGACAATGAAACGAAAGATTTGACAAAGGGTGGACGACCTCCATTTAACAAGATAATGTTATTCAAAGCCCTTTTGGTTCAAAGTCTTTACAACCTTTCAGATGACCAACTGG